>OLFZ01000059.1_pt1 | contig 129596 bp, 94 predicted proteins | sample 1604861 | NCBI WGS metagenome assembly OLFZ01 (sample SAMEA3888895, study PRJEB22519) | human gut metagenome | biome: human gut; feature: human-associated habitat; material: faeces | place: Denmark | collected 2011 | reverse complement strand
TTGGCACTCGGGAACGCATTTACGTCTGGACCTATCTCGGCAAGGACTGTCAGGGCGGAACGCTCGCTTACACCCGGGATTGTCTGAAGGTTCTTCATCTGTTCCTCAAACTCCCTGTTGCAGATTTCCCGCATTTTTTCAATGCATTTGTTCTTGTTATCCTCCAATAAGGCTGATTCTGCAACATATTGTGCAAGCATGTCTATTTCAGCTTCGGAAACGACACCTGTAAGTGCTGCCAGTATCGTATCCTCGCCATGCTTGTTTATAATGCGTTTGTGTACGAGCATAAGTAGTTCTTGCGGTGAAGTTACACCTTCAGATATACGCTTGACAACATTTTTGTAACTCTTGCAATCTGTATTGGACACATAGTTACTCAAACGAATATTACAGCGCTGCAATATCGCATCAATCTTGGAATACTTTCTTACTAATTCCGCATTCAACTCGAATATTCGTCTGTCGTACAAGCGGAGTTGTTGGATTAAAGGAGGTGGAATAAAGCTTCCACGAATTAGTTCCTTCATGACGCATTCCGCAATCCATTGAGCATCCTTGACATCACTTTTACGCCCAGGAAGTTGCTTAATAAAGTAAGGATTAACCAACTTGAGTTCAAATGAATCAACAAGTACGCGCCAGATGGGAATCCAATACACACTTGTGCTTTCCATTGCGACTTCGCTGACTTCGTTTTCTGCCATAAAATCGCGCATGGAATCGAGTTGTGGAGTCAAAACGCCGTATACGCGTTCTATTTTCTCCCCGTTTTCTCGCAAAATACAGAGATATACACTATCTTTGTGCACATCAAGCCCTGCTACAGTTTTCATAAGCTTTTAATTTAATTAGGCGTTAGAGCCTGTTTTCCCACAAATATACGGGATTTTGGCAACATTTGCCAATATAGGAAACTGAAGCGGGCTTGATTTATGTTTTGCTGCGGTCCCTTTTTTATCTCGTGGGCATGTGATTGGAAATTCTCATCTTAATTTACATAAGATACACAAAAGGCCGCTGCGCGGCTGGCCACGGACTAACGTCCGCGTGGCCAAAGAAACATAAGGGCTGACGCCGTAGCGAGCCGCTAACGCGGAGAACATAAGAACAAAAGGACATAAGAACAAAAGTGCTTCAAGACATACGGGCATGTACTTGCGTCCATGTGCCCGCAAGAACATAAGGGCTACGCCGTAGCGCTTTATGCAGGTGTGCAAGTTTATCTGCTCACCACCTTTTGCCAAATAAGGCGCAACATGCTCTCTTCGCCATCAAATACATAACCATTCAACAACGTATTGCCCTGCGTGTTGGCCATAAATTGAGCTGGATTGACTGGCTGCAACATAAGTACTTCGGACTGTGGTTCACGCACTTTTGATTTCAACACGAAGGGCCAATCGCCACAAGGCATTTGGCTGACTACTAACGTGTCGCCCATAGCCAACAAGCTATTAGCGCCTGGGGCTGTATATGCCTTGCACAAACCATCACCCTGCACCACGAGTGTGACGGGCTGCTTGCTACGTATGTGGTAACGCGATGCTATAAGGTAAATGCCCACAAGCATCAACAGTAATATGGTGAACACACCATAACGTATAATGAAGCGTTGCATAACAATACTTTTTTTGGATTAAGGGTGGTTCTAATAAGTAACCCGTTGGCGGAATTCTTGGTTTACTTGTCAACTTTTTACAAATTCCAGCAACGCATATTAAGTAATTCAAGTTTCGGATTTAACTTGAACGGGCTGAAGGCCCAATGAATTCCATAGCCCAAGGCAGCACCTTGGGTTATCAGCAAGAGGAAAATTGACGCCCTGTAAGGGCAAAAGTATGATGAAGTGTTTCTACTTCTGCCCTTACAGGGCGTCACAACCTCGCTCAATTTCACCCAGGGCGTTGCCCTGGGCTAAGTAAATACTTGGGCTTTCAGCCCGCCCTTGCTAAATCCTAAACTTGAGTTAAGTAAGTATTCAGCGTAGTTCTGACACATACTCACTGACCATCGGCCAACTCAAGTTGGTTCTTGATTAGTTCATAATAATAGCCCTTGTGCGCAATAAGTTGGGCGTGAGTACCAACCTCCACCACCTGTCCATGGCGCAACACCACTATTTGGTCGGCATTTTTCACTGTCGACAAGCGGTGGGCAATAACAATGCGTGTGCGTCCTTTGAAACACCCGTCAATGGCCTCGGTTATGCGCCGCTCGTTTTCGGCATCGAGCGATGAGGTGGCCTCGTCGAGCATGAGATACTGCGGATTTTTATATACAGCACGGGCTATCATGATGCGTTGTTTTTCGCCACCGCTCACACCCATGCCTTCGCTGCCTACCTTGGTGCGCAAACCAAGCGGTTGGCGTGACAGATAATCGTCGAGACAGGCAACGTGTGTGGCCTCGGCCAGTTTTTCGGCATTCTCAGCCTCGCCTAAACAAATATTGCGCAAGACGGTGTCTGAAAACAGGAAGTTGTCTTGCATGACGATGCCTGAAGCATGACGTACTGAGTGGGCAGCATATTGTTGCAGATCGCATCTGCCTAACAATATGTGGCCCGAGGTGGGCTGATAAAATTTCAGCAGCAGTTTCATCAGTGTGGTTTTGCCACTGCCGCTTTCGCCCACGATGGCAGTCATACTGCCAGCAGGTATTTTCAAGCTGATGTGCGACAATGCGGGTTTTCCGACACTGCCTGTGTATGAGAAACTGAGGTCGCACACTTCGATGTCGAGCGGGTGGTCGGCCGGCACTTGCTGCTGTGCCTCATTGTCCTCGTCATGACACAGGTGTACCTCCTCTGAACGTTCGAGACTGATGCGGGCATCTTGCAGTTGCTGTAAAAAGCCTATCAGTTGCGACAAGGGGCCATTTACTTGACCTATGATGGCTGAAATACTCATCATCATGCCAAGGGTAAGATTACCATTTACCACCTCGACGGCTATCCAACACGTGATAAAGATGTTGCGCAACTGACCTATAAGTGCGAAACCTGTTTCCTGCACCTGTCCCAAGCGCAACACTTTTTGGCTCATGCGGTACTGACGTTCCTGCAACTCACGCCATTCATTCAACTTATATGTCTCGTAAGCATTGAGCTTGATGTCGGTAATGCCTTGCAACAGTTCGAATTGCTTGTTCTGATTTTCACTACTCACCTTGAATTGCTCATAGTCGAGTGCCTTGCGGCGACGGAAGAAGTAGGCCATCCACATGGTGCTGAGAGCCGTCAGCAGCAAATAAGCACCTAATATGACGGGACTGTACCACCCAATGATGACCAAATAGAATGGCACCGACACGATGGAGAAAAAGGTCTGTAATGTGCCATAAGTGACAAAGCCCTGAAGCCTGGCATGGTCGCCCAAGCGCTGCTGATAGTCGCCCACGCTCTTTGTTTCGAAAAATGTCATGGGCAACCGCAGCAATTTGGTCAAGTAATCAGATAAGATGTGAATGTTGATGCGCGTGGACATATAAAGGCTCACCCAACTACTGATGAGGTTCATGCTGAAACTGCCCAAAAATATAAACATCTGCGCCACCATGATGCTTAGTATCACGCTCATGTTGCGCAAACCTATACCGTCGTCCACCATGGTCTGTGTCAAGAAGGGGGTGACCAACGAGAGCAGTATGCCCAATAACATGCCGACTGCCGACTGTGACATCTCGAGTTTGAAGGGCCACACATATTTTCGGGCAAAGCGCAGCAAACTGTGTTTTTGCTTGACTTCGGGTATTTTGTCAAACTGCTCTGTTGGCTCTATGGCTATTACCACGCCCTTGGTACCATTAAGCCAGTAGCGCGCCATGCCTTCCTCGTCGAATGTGTGCTTGCCATAGGCCGGATTGGCCACATAGTATTTCCATTTACCCGTGACACGGCTGCGGCGCACATCATACAGCACCACAAAGTGGTTCTGCTCCCAATGCAATATGGCTGGCAGGGGGCAGTGCTCGCGCAACTGCTCAAACGTCATTTCGAATGTGGCACTGCGCAGACCTATCTGTTGCAACGCATCGCGTATGCCCGCTATGCTCACGCCCTCACGTGTGAGGTGTGAAAGCGAACGCAAGTACGACAAGGGGTAATCCTTGCCATAGGCCGAGGCTACCATGCGTATGCAAGACGGACCGCAATCCATTTGGTCAAACTGTCGGGTAAACTTCATCTATAAGTAGGTGTTCGGTATTATTTTACTCAAGTTTCGGATTTAGCAAGGGCGGGCTAAATCCGAAAGATGAGTAAATAATTGTGTGACTTGCACAAAAGTAAGCAGAACATTCGTTCCACCCACCTTCGCGCAAGCCTTTTTTACTATTTCTTTTTCTTGGGCTGAATATTGAGCTTGTATATCACGTGCGCCATGAAGTACGACGGCAACACGTTTGAGTAGCTTTCTATGCGGCCCTGGGCATTGACGGTGCGTGTTACCTTTGACAGGTTATGCAGAATATCGAAGCCGTCAACGGCAAAGGTGAGATTGCCGTTCAGCACACTGCGCTCCAGGCGCATGTTCCACACCACATCGTCGCTATTGAGGCTTGGGTCGTCGTAGCCACGGCGGCTGAATATGGTGAAGTCTGTGCTCAAACCTATACCGCCCGGTATGGGTATGCGGGCTGTAATGCCGTAATTGTAATCCCACGCATTGATGGTATTGAAGTCGGCACGGTTGCCTGCTAAATGGCTGTAGCTGACACGCGCTTTGGCACCGACATTCCAGCCATTCTTGCTATAATCGAGCGAGAGTTGCTCGTGCAGGTAAAGGTCCTTGAACACACTGAGTGCATTGTCTGTGGCACCATCTATATTTGCCATGTCTACACTATGGTTAAAGTTATAAGAAGTGTTTGTAGAGAATGCCACATTCTTTTTCTTTCCCCATTGGCGAGTTAGCCACAATGAACCATCTGTGCTCCAGTTGCCATTCACATTGACTGGGCGCGCTTTATAGCCACCAGTTTCAGGCATGTATGTACGTTCAGTGGCAATGGCATTGCGCGTACGCTGGTATGAGAACTCTACATTATAGAGTGTTTGATAGTGTTGATAGTCCATACCCATAGACGACAACTTTAATCTGTGCGTAGTGCTTGCATGTAACCCATTATTGCCATACTGCACATAGAGGGGATTAGCATCATTCACCAAGTCGATGTCATACTGCAAACTCGGCAGTTGCCGTGACATATTATAGTCTAAGGACAAAAAATAATACGTTTTATTCTTGCCAGGAATTGACTTTTGGAAAGACGCACTTGGCATAAATAGCGGACGCGTGCGGTTCAGGTCAAAATGCCGTTCACTACGGTTATACAGCAGATGGTCAAGTTCAAAACGCAAGGGCAAAGAGAGCAGGAACCTTGTCATTGGCTTGTTGGGAATCTGGTACCTGATATCGAGTGCAACCTGATGTGTGCGGTGCCACTTTTGTGAATGCTCACTATTCTGTATATCAAGGGCCTGTTCCATTTCGGTGTTTGACGAGGGCAATGCCCCAAGCTCGTGCGCGGTACCCTCTGCCCAATCTGGCAAGCGATCAAGGCGGAACAAATCGTAGCGGCCGCTACGGTAATCCTGTGCATACTGATATGAAATGCCTGGCTCAAACTCCTTGATGTGGAATGTGTAGCCTAACTTGGCGTTATAGTTGTAGTGCCTTGACGGATAATTGGTGTAGCGGTTGCGGTAATCAGTTTCACCCGTTTTGAAATAGCGCAAGTCATAGTTGTCGAAACGGTTAAAACTGTGCTTATCGTACTGTGCAAATATGCTGAAGTCAAAAGAGTCGTTTATGCCCTTGCTACGGAAAGGCACCCACATCAAGCTATATGGCGCGCTTATGCTCCAGTTTTCGCCATAACTACGCGCCATTTGGCTGCGACGATAACGTGCTATCTGCTGCAAGGCATTCGTGCCAGGGGTAAACAACGAATCGAGCGCACCCGCACTGACTAAACTGAAAGGGTCCTGCTCAAATTCTCCCGCCATGCTGGAAGTCTGGTATTTGTTCTTGTCGTAATCAAAGTTTACATTACCATTATGGAAAGCAGCTCCCTTTAACAAAGAGAAGGTGTGTGCTGTTTTGAAATCAATGGAGTGGCTGCGTGAGTTGTCATTGCTCTGTGAGAAAGCACTGCCAGAGGACAAAAAACTCTCGCTGTTTGTACTTGTGACTGTATGGTTGTCGGTGTGCGACACATTAAAATTGCTATTCCATTTGAAATTGCCCTGACGGTCTTCATAATTATATTCACCGCCAGCAGTACGACTTGTCTGCAAGCCATTCGGCAGGTACGAAGGCGTCCAATCGCCCTTTGAGCCAGCACGCCGCGTGTCATTCGTGTTATTGATATTGCCAAAGAAGGCCAAGCGCGAGCAATCAGTAAAGCGCAGGGCAAACACGCGCCCCAAATACTTATTTTCAGTACCATAAGCAGCCTCAGCATTGGCAATCCAACCTACTGAATACTCTTTTTTCAAGTTCACGTCCATCACCAAAGGGCGCTCCCATTCTTTCCGCCCTGTCAACTTTTCGTAATCTGTCTGTTGTTCATACACCTTGACCTTATTCACCATATAAGCAGGCAAGTTTTCGAGGGCTATTTTAGGGTCACCCCTAAAAAAGTCCTTGCCATTAACTAACAGACTACTGATACGCTTGCCATTGACCGTTATTACACCGTCCTCATTAAGCTGCGCTCCAGGCAGTTGCTCAATGAGTGCATCGAGCATCGAGCCTTGTGAGAGTTGAAAAGCATCTGCATTGTACACGATGGTATCCCCCTTCATCACCATCTTGATTTTGGTAGCTGTCACCACAGCCTCGCCAAGCGTCTTTTCTTTTTGACGCATGGGAAGCTTGCGCATCAATATTTTCTCTGTTGGCCAATAAAAATCGCCACTTCGTTTGCGCAGATGCAAACTTAAAGCATAATATGTAGTAACATAATCTTTATGCGTTAGTCTGAGGATATATTTATTGTTATTCGGCAATTTGCCTGCCACTAACGAGGCTTCTATTTTGCCATTAGAATCGCTGTAGGTCCATCGCCCCTTGCATAGAAATGTAGAGTCTGTTGACAATATATCGACCTCGCCATCTTTTATATAATCACCAGTAAACGCGTCTGCCACCTTACACAGGAAATTTATTGAGTCTGTTTTTTCAGCATTTGCTGTCGCGCAACATATCAAGAAGCATAATAAGAGTAAATGTCTTTGCATACTTTAATTACGATTTTACATGGGTGCAGTACTATGCAAACAGCACTGCGACCATGGGCTTAATGATTTTAGAATGGTTCTAAAAATTCTGTTCTTAGAGTTCTACTTTCTGAAATAGGGATTATTAGAACCACCCTTAATTGTAAATAATTGTGTGACTTGCACAAAAGTAAGCAGAACATTCATTCCACCCACCTTCGCGCAAGCCTTTTTTACTATTTCTTTTTCTTGGGCTGAATATTGAGCTTGTATATCACGTGCGCCATGAAGTACGAAGGCAGCACGTTTGAGTAGCTTTCTATGCGGCCCTGAGCATTGACGGTGCGTGTCACCTTTGACAGATTATGCAGAATGTCGAAGCCGTCAACGGCAAAGGTGAGATTGCCGTTCAGCACACTGCGCTCCAGACGCATGTTCCACACCACATCGTCGCTATTGAGGCTTGGGTCGTCGTAGCCACGGCGGCTGAATATGGTGAAGTCTGTGCTCAAACCTATACCGCCCGGTATGGGTATGCGGGCTGTAATGCCGTAATTGTAATCCCACGCATTGATGGTATTGAAGTCGGCACGGTTGCCTGCTAAATGGCTGTAGCTGGCACGCGCCTTGGCACCGATATTCCAGCCATTCTTGCTATAATCGAGCGACAGTTGCTCGTGCAGATAGAGGTTCTTAATAGTGCTGAGGGCATTATTTACAGAACCTGCAATGTTTGCCATATCCACACTGTGGCTAAATGTGTAAGAGGTGCTGTTGCTCAGCGTAAAGAGTTTCTTTTTACCAAGATTGTGCGTGATATTGAACTTGCCATCGGTAGTCCAATTTCCGTTAACATTTACAGGGCGCACGATATAACCACCAGTTGTAGGCACAAAGGTGCGTTCTGTAGCCAACGCGTTGTGCGTGCGGTTATATGAGAAGTTGAACCTGTAAGTCCGCTTTTGCCGCACATATATCTCGAACATTACATTGTGCATGGCTGTAGTCTTCAGGCCCGAATTACCATTCTGTATATAGAGCGGGTTGCTATCGTCTACCACATCGAGGGTTTTAACAAGATCGGGCTGGCGACGTGTGAAGTTGTAGTTCAGTTTCAAACTGACAAATTCCCACTCACCTTCTTTACGAAATACTTGTTGCATTGCACCTTTGGCCATGAAGAGAGGCTTGGTGCGATGTAAATCAAAATGTCGTCCACTGCGATTGTATAGCAAGTGGTCCAGTTCAATATTGACAGGAAACGTAACAGTCACCTCGGTATTATTAGCGGCCTTATTACGATAACGTACTTCAAAATTCAGTTGGTGCAAACGTTTCCACGATGACGAATATACACTATTCTGCAAGTCAAGTACGTCCTGCAACTCTGAAGAGGCAGAAGGCAGGGTGCCAAGCGTAGCGTTGCTGTTCTGGCTCCAGTTGTCCAACTTGTCAAGACGATACAGCTCATCACGTCCACTGCGATAATCTTGCGAATACCCGTACATTATGCTGGGCTGGAAATCGCCAAACACTGTGAGGTAGGTTAAATCTGCGCTGTAGTTATAGTGTCTCTCTGTTTTAGGCTGATAGCGGTTTCTGTACTCATCATTTGACGTGCCATTGAGGTACTGCAAATTATACGTATTAAAAGCATCATGTGTGTATTTGTCATAACTACCTACAACGTTTAACGAGAAGAAATCGTATATGCCTTTATCTTTGAAAGGGAATAGCCACAAATTGTAAGGTGCTGTTACACTCCAATATTTCCCATTGAGCATACTTTGTTCACGGCGGCGATATTGTGCTATTTCTTTGATTTTATTGTTACCTGGCATAAACAATGAATCGAGCGCACCGGCTTGTATCAATGCATAAGGGTCGCTATTGAACCCACCATATAGTTTCAAGGAGTTAGCACTATTTTTATAGCCAGAAAAGTTTACGCCACCTTTATGACGCCCAGCTTTGTTTACTACAAATTCGTGGTTTGTCGATAACGTAGTAAAGTCATGGTCACCATTTTGCTTGCTCTGAGAGTAGAAGTTATTTGACGGCAAGAAGCTCTCGCTGTTCGTAAAAGTAGACGTATTGTTATCTACATCACTCACAGTGAGGTTACTGGTCCATTGTAAAGTCTTTTGACGGTTTTCGTAATAGTACTCTGCCCCACCGGTACGGCTCGTTTGCACCCCCTCAGGCAAGCTGCTTGGGGTCCAATCTCCCTTTGAACCTGCACGACGTGTGTCGTTGGTATTGTTGATGTTGCCATACATGGCAATACGCGAACAGTCGGTAAAACGCAAAGCAAACAGACGGCCTAAATATTTATCTTTTGTGCCATAGGCGGCCTCGGCATTAGCTATCCAACCTATGCTATATTGCTTTTTAAGATTTACGTCCATCACCAAGGGACGTTCCCGCTCTTTTATGCCTGAGAATTTCTCAAAATCGGTTTCCTTCTCATACACTTTTACCTTGTTCACCATATAGGCTGGCAAATTTTCAAGTGCCACTTTGGGGTCACCGCGGAAAAAGTCTTTACCATTAACAAGCAAACTGCTGACCTGTTTTCCATTAACCGTAATTACGCCATTATCTTTTAATTCTGCACCTGGCAACTGCTCTATGAGTGCATCGAGCATTGAGCCTTTTGACAGTTGGAAAGCATCTGCATTGTATACAATGGTGTCCCCCTTCATCACCATCTTGATTTTTGTGGCTGTTACCACTGCCTCGCCCAGTTGCTTATCTTTCATTGCATCTGGACGCTTGCGCATCTTGATTTTATCTTTCAATGTAACGTAACCATCAGCGGCACGTTTCGACCTTTCTATGACTATTTGCTGATATGTTGTAAAATAATTATTCTGTGTTAAACGCAGCAGATAACGTCCATTACTCGGAACCCGTAAATTCAGCCAAGTTTCAGTACGTACGCCATTATCTTCAGAATAACTCCATTGTCCCTCTGCTATAAATGTTGAATCTAAAGCCAGTACCTCAACCTTGCCATTTTCTATCACTTTGCCTGTAAAGGCGTCTGCCACCGGTACTAACACATTAACAGAATCATTCTTTTGTGCGTATAGATTCATACACAACACACTCATTACACCTATAAATATCTTACGCATAATATCATCAAGTAAATTAAAAGATAATGATTAGTACCCCTTAAAGGGGGTATATAAAATCGGAAATAATATCACTATTGGCTGACTTTGTAGAAGCCTTTGTAAAATCAATATACGCCGTTTAAGTCTCATACTATGTCGTTTTAAGATTTAATGTTGCAAAATTACGCAGTTTGGTGCTGTATAACAAAAAAAGCAGGTATACTTCGCGGGTATACCTGTTTCTAACAAACTCATTGGTTTTCAATATATTTATACCTTTAGCAAGGTATACCGATGGTATACATTTGCATTACAACGACATCACGTACTCACGAACTGACATTTTGGAATCCGTTATATTCAATTTTGCTTTATACTTGAGCAGGCGTTGCTTAACAGAGCCTTCGTTGATGCAATATATTTGGGCAAGCGTCTTTGTAGAGAACCCGATACGCACAAGCATCAGGAAACGCAAGTCGTTAATTCCTAAATCGGCATGCAGACGTCGGATTTTTGACACAAAGCCATCATCAGCGTTTTCGAGATAATTGCTTATAGCCTCCCAGCCATTTTCATCTATCTCAATATGTGCACCTAACCCGTTGGCACTCTGCGTTATCATCGTTACGACGTCTATATTATTGGTAATATACTTTTTCAACAGGTCTATCCTCTCACGTTGTTGCTGCATCTCTACCTTATGGAGCATGGCTCCTTTCTCTGCTAATTGTTGCTGCAAAGCCAATTCTTTGTTCTTATTGTCGAGTTCAATGGCCTGCATTTTCTTCATGTGTGCACGCTTATACCGCCACATACATACCAACAACACAATAATCACCGCCAAGACAACAATAGACGCCACATATATTAGCATTCGTTTGTCGGCATCACGCTTTTCAGATGATTTCTGCATCAGCTCTGAATAATACTTATTTCTTTCATCTAATGAATTGCGAAACAGCACCTCTAATGTGTTTGTGGCCGAATCTGTATAGGCTAATATGGCCTGCTCATCATGCTTGCGGACTGCTGCAACCTGGCAAATGGAATATGCCTTGTAAGCATCTGCCAGATCTTTACCCTGCATCACAGGGCGTAATAATTGCACACACTTTTCGTATTCGCCCGACAAGCTATAACTCTCGGCAAGTACTATACGGTCTCGAACTTCTCGCCTCAACTGCCACAACTTTTCTGCCCATTTTACGGCCTCCTTGCCATTTTCGCTCCAGGTCTCGATAAGGGCCATCAACATGTAGCCGTCTGCCAATATCGTAGTGTCACCATACGCCTCAGCTAATTTTAGCGACTCGTTCATCTCTGCCCTTGCCTTGTCGTAATGACTCGTCTGTGCATAGTACAACACTCGAGAATTGGCAAAGGCCAATTTGTTGTAGACTATGGCATGAGAATAGGTATTGTAAATGGCAATACTCTTGTTGAGATAAGCCAACGAGCGTTTTGGATGGGTGTAACGCTCTGATTCAGAAAGCACACGCAAAGCGTTGCACCAATAATTGGTATCACGCAAAGCGATAGAAGCCTTTATCGACTTTTTCAAACAATAAATGGCTTTGGCGTCGCTGTCGCTTCTGTGGAAGTAGTTTCCCATATAATACATACAGCGACCATACAGGCTGTCGTTGGGCAATTTGCTATAATAGTTATATGCAATGCGCAACAGGCTGTCATCGTCCACTTCAATGCTCTTTTTGCCCAAAGCCATTGTATAGGCTAAAGCATATAATGGTTGCTCAGCATCTGACACCTTTTGCTGTCTGACACTGTCAAGTATATTCAATGCACGGTCTGGAAAACTGTCGGCCAAACTCATGGATTGCTTGATAGCTGCCACATGGCTGCGCCGACACGAAGCCAACACGAGCAATAAGGCAAATAATAACACTATTCTATTTATATATGCCATTGATACTTACTTCCCGATTAAACCGATGCTACCTAAACTCATGAGACAAACAACACACCAAGGCATATCGACTTAGTCTGATTATGAGGATATAAACTAATTCTAAAAATATCTACTTCAATAAATATAGTTTGCACAAAACTAAACATTACTTTTGTGTTATGCTCACTTTCGTGCATTTTTTATCACTTTTTCTTTGGCTTAATATTGAGCTTGCATATCACGTGCGCCATGAAGTACGACGGCAGTACGTTTGAGTAGCTTTCTATGCGGCCTTGGGCATTGACGGTGCGCGTTACCTTTGACAGATTATGCAGAATACTCCGTTTAAGTCTCATACTATGTCGTTTTAAGATTTAATGTTGCAAAATTACGCAGTTTGGTGCTGTATAACAAAAAAAGCAGGTATACTTCGCGGGTATACCTGTTTCTAACAAACTCATTGGTTTTCAATATATTTATACCTTTAGCAAGGTATACCGATGGTATACATTTGCATTACAACGACATCACGTACTCACGAACTGACATTTTGGAATCCGTTATATTCAATTTTGCTTTATACTTGAGCAGGCGTTGCTTAACAGAGCCTTCGTTGATGCAATATATTTGGGCAAGCGTCTTTGTAGAGAACCCGATACGCACAAGCATCAGGAAACGCAAGTCGTTAATTCCTAAATCGGCATGCAGACGTCGGATTTTTGACACAAAGCCATCATCAGCGTTTTCGAGATAATTGCTTATAGCCTCCCAGCCATTTTCATCTATCTCAATATGTGCACCTAACCCGTTGGCACTCTGCGTTATCATCGTTACGACGTCTATATTATTGGTAATATACTTTTTCAACAGGTCTATCCTCTCACGTTGTTGCTGCATCTCTACCTTATGGAGCATGGCTCCTTTCTCTGCTAATTGTTGCTGCAAAGCCAATTCTTTGTTCTTATTGTCGAGTTCAATGGCCTGCATTTTCTTCATGTGTGCACGCTTATACCGCCACATACATACCAACAACACAATAATCACCGCCAAGACAACAATAGACGCCACATATATTAGCATTCGTTTGTCGGCATCACGCTTTTCAGATGATTTCTGCATCAGCTCTGAATAATACTTATTTCTTTCATCTAATGAATTGCGAAACAGCACCTCTAATGTGTTTGTGGCCGAATCTGTATAGGCTAATATGGCCTGCTCATCATGCTTGCGGACTGCTGCAACCTGGCAAATGGAATATGCCTTGTAAGCATCTGCCAGATCTTTACCCTGCATCACAGGGCGTAATAATTGCACACACTTTTCGTATTCGCCCGACAAGCTATAACTCTCGGCAAGTACTATACGGTCTCGAACTTCTCGCCTCAACTGCCACAACTTTTCTGCCCATTTTACGGCCTCCTTGCCATTTTCGCTCCAGGTCTCGATAAGGGCCATCAACATGTAGCCGTCTGCCAATATCGTAGTGTCACCATACGCCTCAGCTAATTTTAGCGACTCGTTCATCTCTGCCCTTGCCTTGTCGTAATGACTCGTCTGTGCATAGTACAACACTCGAGAATTGGCAAAGGCCAATTTGTTGTAGACTATGGCATGAGAATAGGTATTGTAAATGGCAATACTCTTGTTGAGATAAGCCAACGAGCGTTTTGGATGGGTGTAACGCTCTGATTCAGAAAGCACACGCAAAGCGTTGCACCAATAATTGGTATCACGCAAAGCGATAGAAGCCTTTATCGACTTTTTCAAACAATAAATGGCTTTGGCGTCGCTGTCGCTTCTGTGGAAGTAGTTTCCCATATAATACATACAGCGACCATACAGGCTGTCGTTGGGCAATTTGCTATAATAGTTATATGCAATGCGCAACAGGCTGTCATCGTCCACTTCAATGCTCTTTTTGCCCAAAGCCATTGTATAGGCTAAAGCATATAATGGTTGCTCAGCATCTGACACCTTTTGCTGTCTGACACTGTCAAGTATATTCAATGCACGGTCTGGAAAGCTGTCGGCCAGACTCATGGATTGCTTGATAGCCGCCACATGGCTGCGCCGACACGAAGCCAACACGAGCAATAAGGCAAATAATAACGCTATCCTATTTATATATGCCATTGATAAGTAGGTGTTCAAAATTATTTTATACAATCAGTAGGTGTCATTTTCACATTGAAAGCACATTCTCGAGGCACATCTGTCCCCTTCGGCCTCGGTCACATAGCCCGCTATGACCCCCTTCGGTTCCCCCGTTATCGGGGGACAGAAACCCTTACCCGAAGGAAACATCTGCACCCCGATAATGCACTTTCAATGTAAAAATAATTTTGAACACCTACTTACACTTATTTCCTGAAGAAACTAAAGTTTACGCTGCCATAAGCACGGTGTTCTACAAAGTCGGGGCGATTGCTGAAATCGTAGTTCTTGCCATGCTCAAGCACGAACAAGCCTCCCTCTTTCAGCAGAGCCGACTGCATGACGCGGTCGGGCAATTCGCCGAGTTCGGGCAGTGCATAAGGCGGGTCGGCAAACACCAAGTCGAACGACTCGCCACAACGTTCAATAAAGCGCAAGGCGTCGCCACACATGGGGGTCCACGCCTCATCGCCCAAAGCACGCTGACACTGCTGTATGAAAGCAAAGTGGCGGCGGTCCTTTTCGATGGTCATCACACGCCGGCAGCCGCGCGATAGCAACTCAAGCGATATGCTGCCCGTACCACCGAAGAGGTCGAGCGCGGTGGTATCTTCAAAGTCTACGTATGCACGCAACACATTGAACAGGTTTTCTTTAGCAAAATCGGTTGTGGGACGGGCCTTGAACGTGCGTGGCACTTCAAAATGGCGTCCTTTGTATATTCCTGTTATAATTCGCATATTCTTTAATAGAAGCATTGGCGGAATTAGCAAACAAGTTGACTTGTTAACTCAGAATTCCGCCAACGCGAGTTAATGGGTAAATATAGCTATTTAAGCAGTGCACACATCAAGTCGTACGGCACCCCCTCGGTGGTTGATACCGCATTGCGGTTGAACTCTGCCGAGGGATTGACGGGATACACGCGGGGGGCATATTTCTGCAACTCGTCTATCACAGGGTCACGCAGCAAGGGCGCGCCTGCCACGAACAGGGGTGTTTCGGCCACATCGAGTGCCAAATGGCGCACCAAATTAAACACATAATAGTCTACGTCGGTTAGTGTGCGCACCATGTAGGTGTTGAGCATGACAAGGCGGCTGTCTTCGAGCACCACCACGTCAATCACCCCATCGTGGGTATAAACGAACAGACGCTTGCCATGCGTGGTGTCGATGCCCTTCTGTGCAAAATGCTGCACCAAGGGGGTCAGGGCTGCAGTATAGCGCACCTCGCCAAAAGCCTCCTCGAGGGTGCGGCATGTCACCTCTGGCAGGGCAAAAAGGAATACGGCGTTCGAGGCTGGCACCGTGTCGTAAAACACACGTTGCTTGTCGCCGGGCGTGAAACAAAAGTTGTAGGTTGTCTCAACGTCCTCCTCCTGAAACTCGGCCAGTGGCACGGGGGTGACGGTGGCATTAACATACACCTCAACCTTGTCGTACTGTTGCTGCAACATCTCAACCTGCTGCATGGCCATGCGCAGGTTGACCGTGAGCGACACTTGCGGACGCACATGGTAGGGGTGAAATTCAAATTTCGGCGGTTGACCTGCTTCGTAGGTGGCAAAGCAGATGTCGGTGTCAGATATACGGATATGTAGGGTCAAAATTGTAGGTCTGATTTAGCCGCGGCATATTTTGCCGTTAGCTTGGTCTATAAAATATTTTACTATCAAAGCGAGCAGCACCCCCATGCTATTGGTGGCAAAGTCGGCCCAGTCGCCTGTGCGGTAGGTGGTCAGATATGCCTGAGCCAACTCTATCACGCCACTCATCAGAATGGGCGCCACCACACCTATCAAGGCCAAGCGGCACTTGTGCCATTTATAGCCGTTGCACTTGTATTCGAACCAGAACACGCTGCATGTGCCAAGATACATGGACAGATGCACAATCTTGTCGATATAAGGAATGTCGTCAAGCGTGCGCACATGAGGCGGACGGAACAGACACAGATACCATATCAGCGCCACACATGCCAATGTGATCGGAAAGTATTTTCGTAGCTTTTGCAATATTACCAAAACTTGTTTTGTGAAGGGTTATACTCAAATCCGGCATCGGCCATTTTCTGTTCGAGTTGCTGCTTGTCCACATCGAGGTCATCACACAGTGCGTCGAGCGAGCTGTAGTCGTCGCGCAACTTGGTATTAACGTAGCTGAAGAGCATCATGGGGTCTTGTGGTAGTGACATATCAATATTTGTTCTGAAATTTTACAATCGTTTCTTATGCAGTGCAAAAGTACGTCTTTCCAACTGAAAAACCTACAATTACGGTCGTTTACTCCTGCCCCGCGCTCCAATTCACCAAATACACCCTTTCGGTGGTACGCGTAAAGGCTGTGTAGAGCCATCGCAAGTAGGGTTGTCCGAGCGCGTCGTCGGGCACATAGCCTTGGTCTACATACACTCTGGCCCACTGTCCGCCTTGCGCCTTGTGGCAAGTTACGGCATAGGCATACTTTATTTGCAAGGCATTATAGTAGGGGTCCTGGCGCAGTGCCTTCATACGGTCCTTTTTAAGCGGAATGTGCTGATAATCCTCAAGCACCGATTCGTAAAGGCGGGTGCTCTCATCGCGTGTGAGCGACGGCGACTCCGACTGCAGGGTCGACAACAGCACACGGCAGTCCAGCTCGTAGCCGTCATAGTCGGCAAAACGCAATGTGGCATCGGCAAATCTGAAACCATACTGCTCATGCACATTGCGTATGCGCACCACCTCGGCCGTATCGCCATTGGCAATGAAGTCGAACGGCATGCGTTCGTCGCGGGGCAGCGTCTTGGCATATTGATCTGTCCAAAAGTAGTTGTTTTTGACAGCCATCACCAAATCGCCGCGCGTCAACTCTTCCTCACGGTCGAATATGCGTGAGCGTATGCCGTTGTTGTAAATGTTGGCACGCTTGTTTAAGCGTGTCACCACTATCACATCATCGGCCCCAAAGGCTTGATAGTCGCTTACAAGGCTCTCTATCAGTTCGTTGCCCGGCAAGGCACGCACCTCGCCATGCGGGTCGGTGTTGATGGGCGGAATGCCTTCAAAGCCTTGTTGCAGCAGCTGCCGCAGCATGGTGGCGCCCGACAGCACATCGCTGTCCTTGCTCTGTCGCACCACTTCGGTCAGGTCGGCACTGCCCACCAGCAGCCCGTAGCGCGTCAGCACATCGTTGCTCAACGCCGGACTTTGCTCCTCGCCCACTGGCGGCAGCTGGGCGGTGTCGCCCACAAACAACAAACGGCACCCCTCGCCCGAATAGACGTAGCGCACAAGGTCGTCCATCAGCTCGCCAGAGCCAAACAGACTGTCGCCCATCTGTCCGGTGCCACTGCTTATCATTGATGCCTCGTCCACCACAAACAGGGCATGGCGCAGCTTGTTAAACCCTAACGAGAAACGTGTGCCTTCGCCTTGGAAGGTTTGCTGGCGGTATATCACGCGGTGTATGGTATAGGCCGGTGTGCCGGCATGATGCGAAAACACCTTGGCGGCCCTGCCTGTTGGGGCAAGCAGCACCACCTCGCGTTTGAGCAGACGCATCACGCGTACCAGGGCGCCTACCAACGAGGTCTTGCCCGTACCGGCATATCCGCGCAATATGCACGCGGCATCAGCACGCGGAGTTGTAACAAAATGCGCCAGCAGCGTGGCGGCACGCTGCTGTGTGGGGGTGAACGGGAACGCAAATTCCTGCGCTATGAGTTGATATATTTCGTCGTTAAGAGCCATGGAAGGTCAATGTACGAAGTTAACAAGTTGATAAGTTGATAAGTTGATGGGTTAACGGGTTAGTTTGCCAAGCTTTTTAAGCTTCTCACCATTATGACTTTAACATAACAAGTAGTGTATGGCATACTTACTTGTTAACCTGTCAACTTGTCAACTAATTCCGCCAACGCATATTACTTATGCCTTGCGAGCAAAGCGCGCAGCATACGCAGCTATCACTACAAAGCAACACAATGGCACGATAAAAGCCATTGCCATGCTTGCATGGTCAGCTATAAGCCCCATCAGCACGGGCGCAATGGCACCGCCCACAATTGACATTATCAAAAACGATGAGGCACGCTTGGTGTGTTGGCCAACTCCCTTCAGGGCCAATGCAAATATGGTTGGAAACATGATGCTCTCGCACAAATAACACAACATAAAGGCTGCCACGCCTGCCACACCCGCACCACTGAGCAGTACAGCCATGGCCAATGTGGCACCTACGGCACAATAGAGCAACACACGCTCGGCACGCACACGCAGCATAAGCCAACTGCCACCCATACGGCCTACCATGAACAAACCCATACCGCCAAAGCCTAACAATAACGAGGCGTTGACATTGCTCACACTTGCGTGTTCGGTCACATAATTGATAAAGAAACTGTTTATGCCTGTCTGCGCTGCCACATAAAGGAACAGCGCTATCAATCCATACACAAAATTGCGATGTTGCCACAACGAGTCTGTGGCGTGTGCCGACTCTGCCTGTGCCACCCCGGCGGCCTGCACTTCGGGCAACTTGACTTGCGCAAACACCAGTGCCACACACAGCACCACAACACCTATAATGGCATAGGGTATGGCTATGCTGCCCTTGTCGGCACCCACTGCAAAAGCAAAATGCCCACCAATGAGCGGACCGACTATCCACCCCAGCCCATTGAACGATTGCGACAAATTGATACGTCGCGCTGCCCCCTCGGCATTGCCAAGCACCGTGACGTAGGGATTGGCTGAGGTTTCAAGGCACGTGAGACCGCAACCTATTACAAACAGTGAAAACAAAAAGAAGGGGAACGACAACAGTTGTCCGCCCGGAATGAACAGCAACGCACCTATGCCATAAAGCAGCAAGCCCGTTATCACACCGGCCCTGTAGCCGTAGCGCTTGATTATCTGTCCGGCTGGGAGGGCCATCACAAAATAGCCACCATACATCACCGCCTGCACCAAGGCTGACTCGGTCTTGCCCACGCCATCCATGGTTTCCTGAAAATGTTTGTTCAGCACATCTAATATGCTATGGGCCAAGCCCCACAAAAAGAATAATGAAGTGACCAAAACAAAGGGCCACAAATAATTTTTTCCGTCTGCCGTTCTGAACAGACCTGGTTTGGTATTTGCCATGCTATAAATAGGTATTCAACATATTTGCCCGACACACATCATTCTGACGGCGAACATGTAATGGGTTGTTTGTGTAAGCAGATATTCAATGTTAGGTTGCATCACGCGTTGGCGGAATTAGTAAACACGTTGACAAGTAATTCCACCTACGGATTTATATCAACAGAATTCGAACACCCGCCTATTACTCGGACAAAGGTAGCAATAATTTTACAAACTTGCACACTCGGGCATTCCATACACCGCGTGCACACAAATTTGCAATGCCACGCCCCCTACATTTTATTCTTTACACTTTTGTCTGCACTCTGCACTTTTTGTATTCACTCCGTTGATAATCAGAGCATTACGCAGTGTAGACAAATCTCAATAATGCCTACACTGCTGTCTGCACGCGCTACACCTGTTCGACGATTTCAGGGGGTGCATTTATCAGTTTAGGGAGGCCGCTTTTTCTGTTTCGGGAGGGCAGATTTTTATTCCGTCCGACCCAAAATCCGCTCGCCCTATGCCGCAACACCGCACTGGTTTGACAGGTGCACGCATCAGGGCAATCAGCGCAATATGCACGTGCAGACAACGAGGGAGGTGGCAGCAATATATAACATTTCATGTCCGCTCAGTGCAGATACGTGCGCAGGTTATTTTAGCCGTTGTCTACACTAACGAAACGCTTGATTTTCAACGGAGTGCAGACAAAAAGTGCAGAGTGCAGACAAATGTACACAAAATAAATTGATAGGGGGTGCAGCCCACGGCGGGATATGCACACATTTGCAAAATGCACCAAATATGTTGGTCAATCTCAACTCTTTGTTGTACATTTACATCACCAACTACACGCGGGCTACAATCAGACAGCAAGCCGACGGGACATAAACATCATAAACCCATTGGCATTTTTTGGAGTTAACGGGGTTACGAGTTGACAAGTTAACCCGTTAACTAATCCCGCCAACGCATATCACAAACAACAGATTACAACCCATGAAAATAGCCGAAATAATAGCCAAACAACTCGGACTGCGCGAAAAGCAGGTCGAAGCTACCATCAACCTGCTCACCTCGGGCGCTACCATACCTTTTATAAGCCGCTACCGCAAGGAGGCTACCGGCGGACTTAATGAGGTGCAAGTGGCACAGGTTAAGGAGCAGAATGACAAACTGGAGGAACTTGTACACCGACGCGACTACATCATCACAACCATTGAGGAACAAGGCAAACTGACTGACGAACTGAAGAAGCGCATCGAAACCTGTTGGGACGCCACGCTGCTTGAGGACATGTACCTGCCCTTCAAGCCCAAGCGCAAAACTCGTGCCGAAGTGGCACGCAAAAAGGGACTTGAACCTTTGGCCGACATGCTGATGCTGCAACCCTTCAAACAACCAGAAACGGCAGCCAAAGCTTTTGTAAAAGGCGAGGTGGCCAATACGGACGAAGCACTGCAAGGGGCACGCGACATCATAGCCGAGAGGGTGAACGAAAATGAGCGCTCGCGGCAAACGGTGCGCCGCTCGTTTGAGTGTACGGGCATGATACGCTCCAAAGTGGTGAAGGGCAAGGAGGCCGAGGCTGGCAAGTTTCGCGACTATTTTGACTGGAGCGAGCCGCTGAAGCGCTGCACCTCGCACCGCTTGCTGGCCATGCGCCGAGGCGAGGCCGAGGGCTACTTGCGTGTGAGCATCTCGCCAAGTGACGATGATGACTGCATAAGCCGGGTGGAACGCGGCTATGTGAAGGCGGGCACACCGGCAGCCGCACAGGTTGAAATGGCCATTGCCGATGCTTACAAGCGACTGCTGAAGCCAAGCATCGAAACGGAATTTGCCGGCGCTAGCAAGGGCAAAGCCGACGAGGAGGCTATACACGTGTTTGCCAACAATCTGAAACAACTGCTGCTTGCAGCCCCTCTCGGGCAAAAACGCATCATGGGCATTGACCCGGGATTTCGCACCGGCTGCAAGGTGGTATGCCTCGATGCGCAGGGCAACTTGCTGCACAACGAGACTATATTTCCACACCAACCACAAAACCAGTATGCAAGGGCGGGGTTCAAACTCCATTCGCTGGTTGAACAATACCACATAGAGGCCATTGCCATTGGCAACGGTACGGCCGGACGCGAAACTGAGGAGTTGGTAAAGAGTCTGCACCTTGAGGGGGTGGAAGTTTTCCTGGTGAGCGAGGACGGGGCTTCGGTTTATTCGGCCTCGAAATTGGCGCGCGAGGAGTTTCCCGACTACGATGTGACGGTGCGCGGTGCGGTGAGCATTGGCCGCCGGCTGGCCGACCCTTTGGCGGAACTGGTAAAGATTGACCCTAAGGCTATTGGTGTGGGACAATATCAGCACGACGTGGACCAAACGGAACTGAAAAAGTCGCTCGACCTGACGGTTGAGAGTTGTGTTAACACCGTGGGGGTGAACCTTAACACGGCCTCGAAGCATTTGCTCACCTATGTGTCGGGACTGGGGCCGGCCCTTGCACAGAACATTGTGGACTACCGCACGGCTAACGGGGCTTTTGCCTCGCGCCGCGCACTGCTCAAGGTGCCACGCTTGGGGGCCAAGGCATACGAGCAATGTGCTGGTTTCTTGCGCATTCCCGGTGCTGAAAATCCGTTGGACAACACGGCCGTACACCCCGAGCGTTATGCACTCGTTGAGCAAATGGCCAAGGACGCGGGCTGCGATGTGCCAACACTGATAGCCTCGGCCGAGGCACGGGCCAAGGTGGACTTGAAGCGCTATTGTACCAACGAGGTGGGACTACCCACGCTGACTGACATCATGAACGAACTGGCCAAACCGGGGCGTGACCCGCGCGGCACAGCCAAGGTGTTCAGCTTTGCCGACAACTTGCACTCGCTCGACGACTTGCGCGAAGGCATGGAGGTGCCGGGCGTGGTAACGAACATCACCAAGTTTGGTTGCTTTGTGGACATGGGCATAAAGGTGAAGGGGCTGGTGCACATATCGCACATGGCCGACCACTATGTGAAGGACCCCGCCGAGGTGGTGCACATTCAGCAACAGGTTATGGTCAGGGTGCTCGACATTGACGAGGAACGCGGACGGGTGGCATTACAACTGATAAAAGAGTGACTGACTACCGTTGGCAGAATTATTAGCTGACGGGGTAACAGGTTGACAAGTAAGTATGAAACCTACACTTATGAACGACGAATATTATATGCGCAAGGCGCTGGAACAGGCCCGTATGGCCTACGACAAGGACGAGGTGCCTGTGGGAGCCGTGGTGGTATGCCGCGACCACATCATCGCACGTGCCTACAACCTGACCGAAACACTGAACGATGTGACAGCTCACGCCGAGATGCAGGCCATCACTGCTGCCGCCGATGCACTGAATGGTAAATACCTTGATGTGTGCACACTGTACGTGACGGTGGAACCATGCATTATGTGTGCCGGGGCCATCGGGTGGGCACAGATGGGACGTGTGGTATACGGAGCCAGCGACCCCAAACGGGGGTACAGCGTGTTTGCTCCCAAGGCCATGCACCCCAAAACCGAAGTGGTGTGCGGGGTGCTTGAAGAGGAGTGTGCACAACTGATGAAGGATTTTTTTAAGCGTAAACGCTGATGGCTGACCACAACGAACTGGGACGCGAGGGCGAGGACGAAGCACTGCTCTACCTGACGCAAAAGGGCTATACGCTGCTGGCACGCAACTGGCGCATCGGACATCTCGAAATTGACATCGTGGCCGAATGGTTCGGCGAAATTGTGTTTGTCGAGGTGAAGACGCGACGCGACGAACATTTTGCACCGGCTGCAGAAGCGGTGACGCTGCACAAAAAGCGCAATATCATTGCCGCCGGCCGCGCCTATTTGGCACATAACCATTTGCTTGGTTCGCCTTACAGCTACGACATCATTACGGTGGTTGGCAAGCAAAGGCCTTTTTGCATTACCCACCTGCGCCATGCCTACAACGAGGAGACGGTGTGGAAACAACGCCAGCATAAACGCGATTTTGAAGTATGAACATTGAAGACATTCGCAATTACTGCCTGGCCAAACCCTTGGCCACAGAGGATTCGGCCTTCGGGCCCGACGGAATCTTGTTCCGCGTGTACAACAAGATTTTTGCGTACATTGACCTTGACCGGCCCGATTTGGTTGTAACAAAGTGCGACCCCGACTATGCCATTACGCTGCGCGATAAATATAACGGCATACGCGGGGCTTGGCATTGGAATAAGAAGTATTGGAACGAGGTGATGTTTGACACTGATGTGCCCGACGAACTGGTGTATGAACTGATTGACCACTCGCTGAGCGAGGTGCTTAAGAAATTGCCTAAAAAGACACAAATGGCTTATGCTGAACTTACAAAACATTGATTTGCCGCACAACTGGGAGCATGTGCATTTGCCCGAAACGGACTCGACCATGCTGCTGCTGCGACTGCCGCAATATCAGCACAGCGACAAGGAATTTGTGCTTGCTACGACCGACTATCAGACTGCGGGACGCGGTCAGCGCGGCAATCATTGGGAGGCTGAACGTGGTAAGAACTTGCTATTTGGTTTTCTGTTCCACCCCACCCTGGTGCCTGTGACGCATCAGTTTGCACTGTCTGAAGCACTGGCCCTCGCCGTGCGGGCCGCATTGGCGGAACACGTGGACGGCGGCGTGACGGTGAAATGGCCTAACGATGTGTACTGGCTCGACTACAAGATTGCCGGCATGCTGCTGGAGCACGATGTGTGCGGCACACAAATAGCCACTACCCTGACGGGGGTGGGAATTAACGTGAACCAAACTGTTTTTGAAAGCGATGCGCCCAACCCCATATCGCTCATGAAAATAACTGGCAACCATCACAGCCGCGCCGAACTGCTGTCGAAACTTGTTGGTGAGTTTGAGAAACGTTACCACTTGATACTGCAAAACGACTATGCCTCACTGCACAACGAATACATGGAGCACTTATACCGAGGCAAAGGCAACCATGTGTTTGAAGACGCCAGCGGCAAGTTTGCAGCCAGCATTGAGGGCATTAGTCCGTTAGGCATATTGTCTCTGCGCAAAAGCAATGGCACTATTTGCAACTATGCTTTCAAGGAGGTGGCCTTTTGTCATGATGAACAACCTTAAAGGTGTGGACTGAGACAGAACTTATTCTGCCTGGTAAAACAATTATTGCAGTCCGGTAAAACGTAAAAATGCGAACGGACTCAAGCCCAAAACGCTAACTCTAATGGGGGCGACGCGTCTCGCGTCGGGAAAATATGCAGCTATGATTAACAGTTATTGCAGTCCGGTAAAACCATTCTGATATTGTAGCTCACGGATCACACCGATTGCACGGATTTTTTTCGCTCGCGCTACATGCTTTAACACCACGGAGATGACGGATGTGACGGATTTTGTGAGCATTGCATGCTCACTTCGCTATTGGCCCGTAACGTACCCGTGGCGAAATACGTTAGCACAGATTATGTAGTAAGGTACCTATTCGCAGCAACGAGCCAATAGCGAAGTGAGCATGCAATGCTCACAAAATCCGTCAAATCCGTCATCTCCGTGGTGCTAAAGCACGTAGCGCGAGCGAAAAAAAATCTGTGCAATCGGTGTAATCCGTGAGCATAATATCAGAATGCTTTCACCGGACAGCCAATAGCGAAGTGAGCATGTAATGCTCACAAAATCCGTCAAATCCGTCATCTCCGTGGTGCTAAAGCACGTTGCACGAGCGAAAAATCCGTGCAATCGGTGTAATCCGTGAGTTATAATATCAGAATGGTTTCACCGGACAGTAATATAACACAAAACACGCAAGAGAGGCTGACACCCACATTGCACTTGCTGCAAAAAGGTGTCAGCCTCTCCCTTGAAAAAGCAATCCCCAACACCGCTGTGCGGTATTGGGGAGTAGCTTATAATTTATTACTTCTTGCCATGAACTTCGTCAGACACGGTCAACTTTTTGCGACCCTTAGCGCGACGAGATGCCAATACGCGACGGCCGTTGGCTGTCTGCATACGCTGACGGAAACCATGCTTGTTATTTCTCTTTCTGTTGTGGGGTTGGAATGTTCTTTTCATTTTTGTTATGCTGTTTTTTTGTTTTTGATATACATATCATTGCACGAGAAAGGTCAGCACTACCATGTTACAGACCTCGCGGCCTCACGTTCTTTTTGAGGCACCTTCTCGCTTCGGGTTGCAAAGTTAGGAAATCTTTTGTGAATGAGCAAATTGTGCAGCGGAAAATGTATGTTATCCATACATCATCTGCTCCATTTGTTTGTTATCGTGGCACGAGTTTGCAGTTCAGCCAAGGAGATCCATCGTTTGTGCGGCTTACTTTGAAGCAAACTTCTTTGCCTGTTCGGCTATGAGTTCGGCATCGTCAAAGTAGTTGATTTTCATAGCACGACGCACATCGCTGAGGGTTTCTGCAGCCACGGCACGTGCCTCTTCGCAACCCTTTTTGAGCATTTCGTACACGGCGGGAATGTCCTTTTCAAACTCAGCACGACGCTGACGAATGGGTTCGAGTTCCTCTTGGAGTATTTTGTTGAGGAACTTCTTTACCTTCATGTCGCCCAGGCCACCGCGTTGGTAGTGTGCCTTTACCTCGTCAAGGTTTTGGTATTCAGGCCAGTACGCTGCAAAGTGCTCGGGCTTGCTGAAGGCATCGAGGTAGGTGAACACAGTGTTGCCCTCGATGTGGCCAGGGTCCTCAACACGCAAGTGGGTTGGGTCGGTGTACATCGACTTCACCTTTTTTTCCACGTCCTTGGCTGTGTCAGACAAGTAGATGCAGTTGCCAAGGCTCTTAGACATTTTGGCTTTGCCATCGGTTCCCGGCAGACGGCAGCACACGGCGTTTTGCGGCAACAAGATGTTGGGCTCTACCAATGTATCGCCATATATGTGGTTGAAACGGCGCACAATTTCGGTGGCCTGCTCAAGCATAGGCTTTTGGTCTTCACCCGCCGGCACTGTGGTGGCACGGAAGGCGGTGATGTCGGCAGCCTGGCTTATAGGGTAGGTAAAGAAGCCCACAGGTATGCTTGACTCGAAGCCACGCATGCCTATCTCGGTTTTGACGGTCGGGTTGCGCTGCAAACGACTCACAGTGACGAGGTCCATAAAGTAGAATGACAACTCGCAGAGTTCGGGTATCTGGCTCTGAATGAAGATGGTGATTTTTTCGGGGTCAAGGCCACAGGCCAAATAATCGAGTGCTACCTCAATTACATTCTGACGCACCTTTTCAGGATTGTCGATATTGTCGGTCAAAGCCTGTGCATCGGCTATAAACACAAACATCTTTTTGAAGTCGCCAGCATTCTGCAACTCTACGCGACGACGGAGTGAGCCAACATAGTGGCCTATGTGCAAGCGTCCGGTGGGACGGTCGCCTGTAAGGATTACGGTATCTTTTGCCATATTTAGTCAGTGTTCTTATTTTGATTTGTCGTATAATATGCAGGAGCTGTTTTCACCATGACGGCATGCTGCCAGGGGCGTGGCCCGTTAACGCTATTTCAGCATGAAAATGCTTGTGCGCACCTGCTTATAAGCATATTTTGCCAGCAAAGGTACTGCTTTTTTGTAAGTTTGCGTAACTTTGCAATAAGAATAAGTAGGTGTTCAAATTTATTTTTACGTTGAAACAGCGTTTATCGGACACCTGCTGATTGTACAAACTAATATTGAATACCTACTTTAATATGCAAATACGCGTTCACAGCTATGAGTCGATGGGCACATTTGATGGGCCGGGACTGCGCTACGTGGTTTTTCTGCAAGGCTGTCCGTTCAGATGTCTGTATTGTGCCAACCCCGACACGATTGATGCCGTGGGTGAAAGCACACTGACTGACGCCGAACACATTGTGAAACAGGCCGTGTCGTTCAAGCCTTTCTTTGGCAAACGGGGCGGCATAACCTTTTCGGGCGGCGAACCTACCGTACAGGCCAAAGCGCTCATTCCACTGTTCAAACGGTTGAAGGAGGAGGGCATTCACATTTGCGTGGACAGCAACGGAGCCATCTGGAACAATGACGTGGAGGAACTTTGGGAACTGACAGACCTTGTGATGCTTGACATCAAGGAATTTAATAATGACAGGCATCAATACATTACGGGACGCAGCAACGAACAACCGCTTAAGACGGCGGCCTGGTTTGAAGCGAACAATCACCCCTTTTGGCTACGTTATGTGCTCGTGCCAGGAGTGAGCAATTTTGACGAGGACTTGCACGCACTGGGAGCGCACTTTAAGGATTACACACAATTACAGCGCATCGAACTGCTGCCTTACCACACGCTCGGTGTACACAAATACGAAGCCCTTGGGTGGGAGTACAAACTAAAGGACGTGCCTGTCAACACGCCCGAACAAAAGCAGCATGCAGAGGAAATTCTGCGACACTACTTTAACGACAAACTGGTTGTAAACTAAGTCCCCCACTCCACCCCCCTCTCTATCAGCAAATATTATGCGACCTTCGATAGCCATCATATCACCCAACACGCTTGCCTGCATGGGGCTGGCCGACATCATACGCCGTATGATGCCGGGGGCTGAGGTGTACCTGTTTTCACACGTTGCGGACATGGCGGAGGAGAACTCTGCCGACACCTTCTTTCACTATTTTGTATCGGCGGACGAGGTGCTGGCCAATGCGTCTTTCTTTTTGAAACGGCAACACAAGACCATCATACTGGTGCATGGCAATGACACTTGCCATCTGCCTCAGGGCTTTCACGCGCTGAATGTGTTTTTGCCTGAGAAAGCGCTTGTGGCTTCAATCATAGCTCTGGCAAGCAAGTCGCACAACCAACATGGTGCTGAACCCGATGTGGTGAAAGAGGCACAACAAACCCCTAATGGCGCCGAGGCTGAGGCAGGTGGCCACAACACGCCACACCTCACGCCACGCGAGCGCGAGGTGCTGAAGGGCATTGTGGACGGACTTATCAACAAAGAGATTGCCGCACGCATGGGTGTGAGCGTGGCAACTGTCATCACGCATCGCAATAATCTGACCGAGAAACTTGGTACGCGCAGTGTGTCTGCCCTTACCATCTTTGCTGTAATGCACGGCATTGTACGCATTTGAGCCGCGCAAGCAAAAGCCGGACGCTCTTTATTACAACAAAACGGTTGGTGGGTTAAAAAGCATACTTATTGATTGTCTGCTTTTTAACCCACCAACCGTTTTGTTTTCTATGTGATTTTAGAGACTTATGCGCCTGATTTAGTTGCTGTTATTAGACACCAATGCCTCACACCTCCTCAAAATCGACGTATTCCCCCTCGCTCTTGTCAAATATTTTGCCTTTGTCTGACGCGCGACGTTCCTGCCCGCCTTCATGGTGGGCATTGCCTGTGTTGTAATGAGTGGTACGTTGCTGCTCGCTGGCAGTGTTATCATTTCGTTCTGCGCTATTGAAAGCGCTTGCCTTGCGACGTGACCCGACAAAGAATGGTGCAAAGATGTTGACACCGAACAAGGTGCGGAACACCCAACTTATGACGGCTATCACGAAGAATATACCACCTAATATAAAGACAAATAAACAACCTAAAAAGTGCATCAATCAATATTTGTTACGTTAATAATAAGGAGTTGCCTACTCCTCATCAGCAATCTTTGTGCCAAACACGTTGTTGGCTATTGATGTAAGAATATATAACACTATTATGGCGGAGAAACCCACCCAGCCCAGAATGGCAAGCAGCAATATGCTGAATAGTACAAAACCATAACGCAACTCGTTGCCCTTGACGCCATAGTGCTTGAACTTTAACGCGAACATGGGAATTTCGGCCACAAGCAACCAACTTGACAACAGTGCACCCACTACCAAAGCTGGCAATAACCACAACGCATTGTCGGAAACAAGGCAGCTGTTTGTGCTGAGCGATACACTCAACGCTGCCCAGAACAAGGCATTGGCCGGGGTGGGCAGCCCGATGAAAGAGGTGGTTTGACGCTCATCGAGGTTGAACTTGGCCAAGCGCAAAGCTGAAAATGCCGCAATGACAAATGCAACGTATGGCACATAGGGGGTGACAGGACAAACTGCCGCCCCATCGCCACATGCTGAGAGCAAGGTGCGGAGCATTGTGAAAACAATGGCGGCCGGGGCAAACCCAAATGTAATGTCGTCGGCCAGCGAATCGAGCTCCTTGCCCACTGGTGACGAAACATGCAGCAAACGTGCTGCAAAACCATCAAAGAAGTCGAACACCGCGCCTATTATTATAAAGGTAAAAGCGAGTTGAAAATTTGCTTGGAAGGCAAAGTATGTGGCAATGCAACCCGATATGAGGTTGCAGCATGTGATGGTGTTGGGGATATGCTTTTTCATTGTTATTATGGCGTTACTTGGTTTATAAAGCATTACGAGTTGACAAGTCTGCGTAAGCTGGCGAGGGAAACATAAAGCCCCATGCTTAACTCACTATCAATCAACCTGTCAACTCGCAAGAGTGTGTTATTTTACTGATAAGTAGTATTGTTTGTCACTTTATTTAAGTTTGGCTATCACTGTTTGGTTGCCAACTGTGCGTTGCCCCATCTTTACCAGCACTTCGGTGTCGGTAGGCAAATAGACGTCGACACGTGAGCCAAACTTGATAAATCCCATGTGCTCGTCGAAGTAGCAATCCTCGTCCTCACGGGCATAGGTTACAATACGGCGGGCTACGGCTCCAGCTATTTGGCGCACAAGCACCTCCTTGCCGTCGGGTGTTTCTATTACCACGGTTGAGCGTTCGTTTTCAGTACTTGCCTTGGGGAGCCAAGCCTTATGGAAATTGCCCTTGTGATGCACTACTTTTTTTACAAGTCCTTCAACCGGGAACCAGTTGGCATGCACATTGGTGATAGACATAAATATGGAAATCATCAACCGGCGGTCGTGGAAATATTCATTTTCGTCAACCTCCTCAATCACTACCACCTTGCCATCGGCTGCAGCAAGCACAGTTCCTTCCTTGTCACCATTAAAGATACGTATCGGACAACGGAAGAAGTTAACGGCTATGGCATACAATATTATGCAAATAGCCATGTAGGCGTAGAAAGGCCACAGTGTTACGTCACGCAAAAGGTAGTATAAGAGCGCACCCGTCACGAGTATGACCAGCAGGCTTTTACGCAGTATGTCATTGCCTTCACTGTGCAAACGCACTTTTTTTATCTTGTGATTTTTTGTCATGTTATAGACTTGGCTGTATAATGGGGTTTGTGCCACGTTTGGGGGCGCTTTTCACACTATCACTTGCAGTATGGCGCACACGTCAGCACTGCAAAGATAAGCATAAATAATGAAAAGCAGGCACTTGTTACTCCTTTATCCACTCTTTTGAAAGTGCACTCTCTAATTCCTCGGCCGACATACGCAAGCGGAAACTGCCTTTTTCGGCTATTGAAATACCACCAGTTTCCTCCGAAACAACCACTGCCAGGCAGTCACTCTTTTGAGATATGCCAAGCGCTGCACGGTGGCGCAGGCCTAACGATTTGGGTATGTCTGTATCGTGCGATATGGGCAATATACAGCCTGCCGCCTTGATGCGTTGGTGTGATATAATCATGGCTCCGTCGTGCAGAGGGCTGTTCTTGAAAAATATGTTTTCGATGAGTCGCTGCGTGATATTGGCATTGATCATGTCGCCCGTGGCTATATACTCGCTCAAACCCACATAACGCTCAATAATGATGAGTGCGCCTACCTTTTGCTTGCTCATATTCATACATGCCATCACTATGGGCATAATGTCCTCGCGATGCACATTGTCGCCTTTGTCTTTCTTTGACTTGAATATGCGTGTAAGGAAATGGGTGCTCGGACGCGAACCGATGGTGCTGAAGAAATGACGTGTTTCCTCTTGAAATAATATGATGAGCGCAAGCGAACCTACGTTTACCACTTTGTCGAGAATGGAGCCAAGCAAACGCATCTCGAATATTTGCGACACAAATATCCAAACTACAATAAAGACGATGATACCGCCAAAGATATTGGCAGAGCTCGATTCTTTCATCAATCGGTAGATGTAGTATAGCAATATGGCTACCGAAAAGATGTCTATGATGTCTTTTATTCCAAAACTTAGCATTGACTCGTATATGTTGAGCGTTTTCTGAATATATGGCGGTTACAACTGTTGGCGGCAACTGAAAATCGTCGCTCTGACCTCAGGCATTTTGCTTCATAGCCATGTAAATTTGCTTAGCCTCTGCTGCGGCTTTCACGTCATGCACACGCAATATGTGTGCCCCCTTGACTAAAGATATGGTGTTGAGCACTGTGGTGCCATTGAGTGAGGTTTGTGGTGTGCCACCTGTCAATTTGTATATCATCGATTTGCGCGAGATGCCGACTAACAGCGGCAAGTTGAATACGGCAAAATCCTCAAGGTGATTCATCAGTTCGTAATTATGCTCGAGCGTTTTGCCAAAACCAAAGCCGGGGTCGACAATAATGTCTTTGGCACCCATCTGGCAAAGGCGGTCGATGCGTTCGGCAAAATAAAGCATGACCTCACGCCGCAAGTTGTCATAGTGCGGTGCCACCTGCATGGTGTCGGGGGTTCCTTGCATGTGCATCAATATATAGGGTACGCCAAGGCGTGCCACAGTGCGAAACATCTGGCGATCCATCATACCACCGGATATGTCGTTAATGATGTCGGCTCCTTCCTCTTCAATACACATGCGGGCCACATCGGCTCTGAATGTGTCAACCGACACAGGCACTTCGGGATAGAGTTTGCGCACAATGCGCAAGCCACGACGCAAGCGGTCCATTTCCTCCTCAGGCGTTACATCGTCGGCACCCGGACGCGATGAATAGCCACCAATGTCTATCATGTCGGCACCCTCGTCCATCATCTGACGCACACGTTCTGTGATGTGCGCCTCGTCAGGCGTTCGACTGTCGGAGTAGAAGGAATCGGGCGTTACATTCAGTATGCCCATTATTTGAGGTTCGCGCAGCTCTAAGAGTCTTCCGCGCAAATTGAGTGTATGTGTCAATGTTGTAAATGTTTTAATTCGTGGCTATTGGCATGAAGCCATGGCGTTTATATATTGCTTAAACTTGCCGTAATAGGTTGTTTCACCCGTGGGAGTGCAAAGCGGCAACGGCACTTTGTAGGTAAGTTTGTGAAAGTTGTAGCGATGCAACGCCTCGTCCCATGCAGCAGGTGTGCAAGGCCGGTCAAGGCATTTGCCCATGGGGCCCATCTCGTCCAACGGCAGATTGTTCACCAATTCGCACACTTCGGAAAAATTGGCACGAGCAATGGCAAACGCATAATCAAGAAACAAATATACCGGCAGGCTGTTATGCTGCGACCACCATGCCACATGCACATCGGCCATGACCTTTGCCAGTAAACTGTTTTTGCCACAAGCGAAGAAGAAACTTGTCCAACCTCCACGCGATCTGTTGTTATAACGCGTAATGTGATGACAACTCCAGAATGGTGCGCCTATGGCTATAAAGCTGTCTAACGGACGCGTGACAAACACCGTCGCATCTATCCAAATACCACCATGACGTGCCAACAACATACAACGCAGAATATCTGCAAAGTGCGTATAGTCAATCAAACCGCTCTTGTGCTTGTCGACAACCGCTTGTGGCATATCAACGTATTGGGCATAATTGTCAAGGTCTATCACTATAACGGGGTGGGCAGCTGCATTGTGACGCACCGAGCACAAGCATTGCTTGCAAATGTCAGGCATCTGTGCCTCACCTTGCCACCTACACACCCAAATGGGTGACGTCGCTTCGATTACGCCCTGTTGGAGGTGTGTCTGACGGTAATGGGCTACTACATCTTGTGCACCACCATGCATGATACGATGCCACACGAAATGTTGCTTTACACGTGACAGGGCACGCTCTATTTTCTTTAGTCTTGATATCTGAACCATAAACAGGAAGAGTGCTGGACCGAGGTGGAGTTGTACGCATTAAAGGCATAAGCTAACGGGCGTTCAATCTGACTGATTTACGACAAGCAACGTGCCATCTGTCGAAGGTTTTTTCAACTGACACTTTATCGCTCGAAAGGCATATATCTTTTTCCCCCTTTTGTACTTGATTGCACCAAGGGGTTACGCTATGCAAAGGTATACAAAAAAGGCGACAACAAAAGTTTTTACACAATCGTTTTGCATTGCGTGCATCTTGACGTACCTTTGCATGACAAACTATATCAGTAAATAGCCTGCTGGCGAAATTCTTGGTTAACAAGTTTACCAATTCCGCCAACAAGATAAATACATTTAGAACGATGACAATACCCGAATTGTACAATATCTTTCTGAAACACCCTGTTATTACAACCGATACACGCGATTGTCCTGCAGGCTCTCTTTTCTTTGCGCTGCGTGGCACCACCTTCGACGGCAACAGATTTGCACTGAAAGCACTCGAAAATGGTTGTGCCTATGCGGTAGTGGACGACACAGAATTACCCGCCAACGAGAAACTCATTAAGGTTGATGACGTACTGACCACCTTGCAGCAATTAGCTACATATCACCGCCGTCAACTCGAAACGCCCATTATACAGATTACTGGCACTAATGGCAAAACTACCACCAAGGAACTTACGTCTGCGGTCTTGTCTACTAAATATAATGTACTTTACACCCAAGGCAACTTTAACAACCATATTGGTGTGCCCAAGACGTTGCTGCGCTTACGCCCCGAACACGAAATTGCCGTTATCGAGACTGGTGCAAACCACCCTGGCGAAATAGCTCAACTGTCTGAGATTGTAGACGCCGACTGCGGACTGATTACAAACGTGGGCTGTGCACACCTTGAAGGCTTTGGGTCGTTTGAGGGCGTTATCCGCACAAAAGGCGAACTTTATGACTACTTGCGTGTGAAACCTGGAGCATTTGTATTTGTTGACGCTGACAACAAATACCTTATGCCCATGACACAGGGCCTCACTACCGAAACGTATGGCTTGCCCGATAAGGGATATGGTGTTGAAGGTGAATTTGTGGAATGCACACCTTTCATGACATTCAAATTCCGTTATGCTGGCGGCGAGTGGCATACGGTGCACACCAAACTTATTGGTTCGTATAACGTAACCAACGCCTTGGCCGCCATTGCCGTGGGCAAACACTTTGGGGTTACTGCCGAGGCTGCCGCACAGGCTATTGCGGCCTACGAGCCTACCAACAACCGCAGCGAACTGAAAAAGACCGCACATAACGAACTTATCATTGACGCATACAACGCCAACCTGACAAGCATGACTGCCGCACTCGACAATTTTGCCCATATTGCGGCCCCGCACAAAATGCTTATATTGGGCGAGATGCGTGAACTTGGACTATCATCTGCCTCTGCTCACAAACAAGTGGCAGAACAGGCATTATCCTCTGGTTGCGAGGAAGTTTGGCTTGTTGGCGAAAACTTTCAGCCTTACGCCGAGGGGGCTCTCTGGTTCCCGGACGTTGAAGCTGTCAAAACGGCCATCACGGGGGGCAATATGCCCACAGGCAGACTTATCCTCATCAAAGGGTCGAATGGCACACGACTTTTCGAGCTTCCTGCCCTGCTCTGACGCGCTCTGCACTGACGTGCTGCTGAATTTATCAGTCTGTAAAGGCTTATGAAACCGACAGATTATTAAGTACCACCTTAACACCACATCAACATGAATGCTATCAAACGCGTGGCACACGCTTTCAAGCATACCTACAACGCCACACTGGTACGAAGCATTGCCTACCTTATAGGCTTGTTTTACTTTGTAGTGGCCAACGACTTGTTTTGGACTGGTAATGCTGATTGGAACACGCCTCTCATGACGGTGCTGTTTAATGCACCCATTTTCGTATTTGTAGCCACAACAGTGTGCACCTTCGTTTACTATTACACCAAGGAGAAGGCTTGCAACGATTACACTGCCACAAGCTGCAACGACAACAACCACACTGACTATAACGCTGAGGCTGACGAACAATAACACACAGCACGAAAGTGCCTCATGCCGCTAAACAACAGCAAGAGACTTGCCTGACACACATCATGGTGTATCATGGCAAGTCTCTTGCTTTTTGTTTATATATATTTCCCAATATTGCTGTTTGGTATAAATCCAAAGCACATAGTAACGCTTTTGCCTGAAGCGCGCTGCAAAAAACGCAAGCACTAATGGGGGCGACGCGTCTCGCGTCGGGATAATTAAAAGGAAAGATACAAGCTATACTAAATAATAGCTGAATCTTTTCCCGACGCGAGACGCGTCGCCCCCATTAGAGGTTGCGTTTGGTGCTTGAGTCCATTCGCATGTATGCTTTTATGCCAATAATAGCTTCTGCGGCTATGTACAGTTAACTAAAGGGGCTTACTTTTGTGGAAAAAGAGCATGAAGTCCTATTTATAAAGGGATTAAGACGGAAAAAGTTGCGTTTCGGCGTTTTACCGGACTGCAATAATTTCCAAAGAATGCGTTTACTTCAGCACACTCTCAAGTTCCTCAACCTCACGTCTGAAAGTCTTTTCCACTCCAATGCGACGCGTCACCTGATTACAGGCATAAAGTACGGTGCTGTGATCGCGTTTGCCAAACATTCTACCTATATGGCTGTAAGTGGTGTCGGTGTACTTATGTATCAAAAACATCGCCAACTGACGCGCCTGCACAATAGTCTGTTTGCGGCTTTTTGACGAGAGGTCCTTTTGCTTCACGCCATATCGCTGGCACACTGCTGCAGATATGTCATCGGCAGAGAGTTCCTTCTTTTCCAAATTTACGGCACGTGCCACTACACGCTGGGTTAATTGCATGTCTATTTCGCAATTATCAACCACCGAATAGGCCATAATGGAATTGACAATACCCTCGAGCTCACGCACACTGCTTTCCACATTCTGTGCTATATACTGCACCACATCAGGCGGGATAGCCTGCTCCAAACCGTCGCGGCGTATCTTTGACACCAGTATATCGCGGCGCAGCTGTGTGTCGGGCTTTTCCATTTCCACTACCATACCCCACTTAAAACGGGTGAGCATACGCTCCTCTATGCCCTCAAACAGTACGGGCGGACGATCGCAGGTAATGATTATCTGTCTGTTATTCTGCTGCAAATGGTTGAATATGTGGAAAAAGGCCATTTGAGTTTTCGACGTAGTAATCTCCTGTATATCGTCAATTATCAATACTTCAATCGACTGATAGAAATTGATAAAATCGTTTTGTGTGTTATGTATTACCGAGTCGGTATATTGGGTTTTGAACACGTGCGCCGATACAAACAGTACACGTTTTTCGGGATTTAACTGCTTGATGCGTACACCTATGGCATTGACCAAGTGCGTTTTGCCCACACCGCTCGGCCCGTACAGAAAGAATGGGTTAAAAGCACTTTTGCCCGGACTCTCGGCTATGCTTAGTCCCACACTGCGCGAGAGCTTGTTGCTGCCACCCTCTACAAAATTCTCGAACGTGTAACGACGATTGAGTTGCGAATCGAGCGGCGGCATTTTTGCCTGCGTCTGTTGTGGAGTTACCCTGTAGCGGTTAATTTCCTTTTCGTTTGGCGTCACCAATATCGGATTGGGCGCTACATTCTCAGCCGGCTTTTGCTCTATCACATACTTCAGCCTGACGCTGCGCCCACAATAGTGACTGACTACCTGCAAGAAATACTTGGCATAGTTGCTTTCAAACAACTCTGCAAACAATTTGTTGGGCACTCCAACCTTTAGCAATCCCTCGTCAAAACTGACAAACTGCAAAGGCTCGAACGATGCCTTGTATATGTCTGCAGGTACATTTTGCTTGATATACTGCAACGATGTCTGCCAATATGTGAGCGTATGGTCTTGCATTGAGGATATTTAGAGTTTACAACTTGCCGATAGGGTTTGCAAAGTTCCGAATTTTATTTGAAATGACGAAAGATATAAAGCACATTTTGCTAACAAGGATTGTCAATAGAACATGAAGACAGTCGCTGCAATAAAGTTCTACTCACAGCCCGTCACACGCAGCATGGCACATACTAAGACAAATGGAACGGACACGCCTATGCGCCCGTTACATTTGTATAAAAACACCTGTCACTAGAACTGGTGTTCAATATTAGGTAACTCAAGTTTCGGATTTAACTTGAACGGGCTGAAGGCCCAATGAATTCCATAGCCCAAGGCAGCACCTTGGGTTATCAGCAAGAGGAAAATTGACGCCCTGTAAGGGCAAAAGTATGATGAAGTGTTTCTACTTCTGCCCTTACAGGGCGTCACAACCTCGCTCAATTTCACCCAGGGCGTTGCCCTGGGCTAAGTAAATACTTGGGCTTTCAGCCCGCCCTTGTTAAATCCGAAACTTCAGTTAGGTAATTACTTATTCTTCTTGCCGAATACGGAGAAATGCACATAACGTTTTGGGTGCAACTTGAGATCTATCATCAACGAGTCTGCAGAGCGCAAGGTAGAGTTCAAGTTGTCATATACGCCACGATCGTTCAAGAACAAGACAAGTGTGTCCTGACTTCATCAGTCCTCTTATAAACGAATGTATGTGCTTTTACTGCCATCTTACACTTTTTGTACGTAACAAGTTGATACACAAAGGTTTCAAGTGTGTAAGATGATTTCAAAGTATCTTACACTTCCTTGCATACATCTTACACATCACACCCCGCTATCGCGCAGTCGGTTTGGACGTATGCGGTGGGGGTTACGCCACAGGGAAGTAGAAGAATCTGTCGGAGCAACAGACTTTTCTGCTCCCCTATGCCGTGATATCTTCCTCCCGTGCTCGTGCCGTGTGGCAGCGTGTGGGTTGTGTAGGTTGCGTGTAGGTGAAATTGGTAGTATCTTACACTAACTAAAGTATTGATAGTCAACGAATTGCAACGTATTTGTGTAAGATGTAAGATACACGATAAGTAAAGTTTTTGTAGTAAGGTAAAGGTACCAAGTGCAACTTTATCGTCTTGACCCTTTTATAAATTATTGCTTTTCGGTAAAACGTAAACACATGCACCGGACTCAAGCACCAAACGCTACTATCAAACGCTACCACCAAACGCTACCTCTAATGGGGGCGACGCGTCCCGCATCGGGCATTAAGGCAAAGGCTCACAGACAGTAGTGTAATTACTGCTGTCTGTGAGCCTTTATTTGGTGTATGGGCATTGTATTTTCACCGACGCGGGACGCGTCGCTCCCATTAGAGCGCAATGCCCTGGCACAATAGTTCTTTACATGACTTCAAATTTGCTTTTTAACCTGTCAATCTGATTCAAAACGCAAGCACTAATGGGGGCGACGCGTCCCGCGGGGCATTAAGGCAAAGGCTCACAGACAAACAAGTAATTACTGCTGTCTATGAGCCTTTATTTGGTGTATAGGCATTGTATTTCACCGACGCGGGACGCGTCGCCCCCATTAGAGCGCAATGCCCTGGCACAATAGTTCTTTACATGACTTCAAATTTGCTTTTTAACCTGTCAATCTGATTTAAGACGCAAGCACTAATGGGGGCGACGCGTCCCGCATCGGTTTTTTCAACAGTCTCGTCTTGCGTTCATCAGAAAAAGGACTATTCGCCCTTAAAAGAGCAAAACGAGGTTAGCTTTTTTGCTTACGCCAGCCCAAATTGCCATATTAAGACAAATGGAACGGGCACGCTTAAGCGCCCGTTCCATTTGTATAAAACCACCTGTCACCTGAACAGGTGTTCAATATTAGGTAATTACTTATCCTTCTTGCCGAATATGGAGAAATGCACATAACGTTTGGGGTGCGACTTGAGGTCTATCATCAACGAGTCTGCATTGCGCAAGGTAGAGTTCAAGTTGTCATATACGCCACGATCGTTCAAGAACAAGCCAAGTGTGTTATCCTTGCTCTTGAGTTTTGTATCGAGCGACGTAGACATTTCACCAAGCTGGTTGGCCAAACGATTGGCACTGGCCAACGTAGCATTGGCACTATTGAGCGTGGTCTGCACATCAAGTGCCGCCAATTTGCCCGTAAAGCGCTCGGCATTGGCACTGGTATTTTTCAAACTGGCAAGCATCACAGGCACATCGTTCTGCATCAGCACGTTAAGTTTCTCTGATGTCTGCTTCAAATTGCTTGTTATAGCCTGTGCATTGTGTAATGTGGCAGCCAAGGCGGGGTCTGAAGTAAGACGGTTCAAGTTGTCCATAATCGAGTCGAGCTTTGGCAGCATCTTTTCTATCTGCGGCACCATCTCGCCCACTCTGTCCATTGTACCGAGGTGCATGCCGCCCTGTATGGTGTCACCCTGCTCTATATTCTTAACAGGATTGGGGCCAAGCACAAGCGTCATTTTCACGCCACCCATAAGTTCGGCCTCGAGTTCGGCACGCGTTTGTTGCGGCACGCGCATCTCATCATCGAGTTCGATGCCTACCACCACATACTCGCCACGCTTATAGTCATAATCTATCGTACGGACAATACCCACAGGGTAGCCGTTGGCATAGACGGGGTTCGACACAGCAAGACCTGCTACGTCCTTAAACTTGACATAATAGGTATTGGTTGACTTGAACACGTTAATGCCCTTCAAAAAGTTCAATCCCACAAACAGCAGCACGAGTGCCACTACTGCTGTGAGTGCTATTTTCATTTCCTTCTTCATACTTTGTTCTATTCTGTTGCAAGTAGTTGAGTCTGTTATTATTCTTTTTCCTTGGCTCGCGCTTCGGCCACAGTCACACTTTTGCCTGCCACAGTGGCTACTATATAGGCTGCGGGCAATTTTGCCTTCACCGTTTTCTGTGCTTTTTGTGCCTCTGCGTAAGTGTGATAGGTGCCATAATAGTATTTATAAAGCGCACCTTCCTTCACACGCGTTACGTCCAAGCCCTTAAATTGTGGGTCGTTAGCGGCAATTTCCTTCTTGCCCGCACCCACTTGTATACGGTAAGTCACACGTTGCTTGGCACGTGCGCCCACTCGTTCTTTCTTTGTATCCTTAACCTTTGTCTCCTTCGGGGACTCCTTCTTCGTTGCTGTTTGTTTGCCCTTGGCTTTATCTGTATCCTTATCCTTGGCTGTAGACTTAGCTGCCGCATTTTGCTTAGGTGTAGGTTTAGCATTTTGCTTAGATGTAGCATTTTGCTTAGGTGTAGCCACAGGCTTATTTGCCACAGCCGGTGTCCGCTTGGCAGCAGGTTCCTCCACCTTGCGTACTGGTGCTGTCTGCGCCGTTACCGGTCGCGTTTTAGGTTGTGATGGTCTGCGCGTTTCAGTCACAGGTTTCTCTTCATTTTTATCAGCATCAGACTTCGCTATACGCGCCGTGGGCACAGCCTCAACCGGTACAACAGCCACCTCTTTAGCTGAGGGGGTGTCTTTGCCGTTAGCATTCACAGGTTTCTGTGCCACATCATTCGCAGCAGCCACCTGCAATGGCAGGTTAGCCGGAATGTCGTTGACACCACGCTGGTGCATGCGGCGATAGGCCAGGAAACCATTATAAATGCTGCGGCTCAACTCTGTCACACCCTGTTGTGAATTAAGATACGCTTCTTCAGAGGGTGTGGTAATAAAGCCCAATTCTGTCAGCACCGAAGGCATCGAGGTATTGCGAAGCACCAAAAATCCAGCTTGGTGCACACCTTTATTAGGTCGTCCTGCCGAGGCGTACTGACGCTGAATGCAAGTGGCGAGGTCGACACTTTGCTTCATAAACTTGTCCTGCATGAACTCAAATATCACATAGCTCTCTGCCTTATTCGGATCAAAGCCCTGATAGGTACTTTTGTAATCGCTCTCGAGCGTAATAACTGAGTTCTCACGTTTGGCTACAGCCAAGTTGGCATTGGCACGTGCCATACCCAGCGTATAGGTTTCAGACCCATAAGCCTGTCGTCCAGCAGGCAACGCATTGGTATGTACCGACACAAAAAGGTCTGCTTTGTTATTATTTGCTATGTCGGCGCGTCGTTGCAAAGGTATAAACACATCTGTTTTACGCGTATAAACCACCTTTACGTCAGGGCAATTATCCTCAACCAGCCGGCCAAATGCCAACGCCACTTTAAGATTGATATCCTTTTCTTTTGAATAGGCACCAATTGCCCCTGCGTCATGCCCGCCATGTCCGGCATCAATTACGAGTGTAAAATTACGCTTTTCTACGTCAGCCAACGAGACAAACGGCATTATTGCGACAAACAGAACAATTTGTAAGTATTTCAAAAGAGAAGGCCTCATGTGTTTTAAGAGATTTTGCTATAAGTTTCTTAGTGTAGTATAAAATCATTACTACATACAAATGCAGTGCAAACCGAGCGCAGAACGTCAAGCTCGCTTAAACGCTATGCCGAGGTGCAGCCTATTTTGTGCAAAAATAGTGCAAACCGAACGCAGAACGTCAAGCTTGCTTGAACGTTCTGCCGAGGTGCAGCCTATTTTGTGCAAAGGTAATGCAAAATGATGGTTGTGCAAAATAATCGCGCAACATATAAAACAACATGCCGTTCAAGGTGGCACACTTGTCCAACCCTGAACGGCACATACTGTCATTTCATGCAAAAGCATTCGGAACATTGCATTCCGACCTGCTATTCACAACTCGGTTTTACTTCAATTTGCTGACAGCCTCCTTAATGCGGCGCAAGGCTTCAACAATGTTTTCATCGCTTGTGGCATAGCTCATTCGGAAGCACTCAGGTGAACCAAACGCGGCACCACCCACTGTAGCCACATGGCCTACTTCAAGCAAATAAATGGCAAAATCCATAGAATCTTTGATTACACGCTGTCCATCAGTCTTGCCGAAATAGTAGCTGCACTTGGGGAAGAGGTAGAAGGCACCGTGAGGATCGTTTACTTCAAAGCCAGGAACTTCCTTTGCCAATTTTACAATCAGGTTCTTACGACGTTCAAAAGCCTGTCGCATATCTTCCACGCACTGTTGCGGACCAGCAAAAGCTGCAGTAGCAGCCATTTGGCTCACCGAGCAAGGACCACTGGTGTACTGTCCCTGCAATTTGCTGCAAGCCTTGGCCAATTCGATCGGGGCTGCCAAGAAACCGATACGCCAACCTGTCATGGCGTATGCTTTCGACACACCATTGATAACGATTGTACGCTCTTTCATACCCTCACAAGTAGCAATTGAAGCATGCTGGCCTACATAGTTGATGTGTTCGTAAATTTCATCGCTGATTACGTACACGCCCTCATGCTTGCGGAGTACCTCAGCCAGAGCCTCAAGCTCGGCCTGATTGTATACCGAACCAGTTGGGTTGCTGGGCGAACAAAGAATGATGGCACGTGTTTTAGGTGTGATAGCAGCCTCGAGCTGTGCGGGAGTAATTTTGAAATCCTGCTCTATGGTAGCCTCCACAAATACGGGCTTGCCATCAGCCATGAGCACCATTTGCGGGTAGCTCACCCAATAAGGTGCAGGAATAATTACCTCCTCACCCGGTGAAACGATGGCCATCACTGCATTGCACACGCATTGCTTGGCACCATTCGAACATACAATCTGCTCTGGAGCATAATCCAGTCCGTTCTCATTTTTGAGTTTATCGCAAATAGCCTTGCGCAATGCAGGATAACCTGCCACTGGCGAATAGCGCGAATAGTTCTCATCGACAGCCTTTTTAGCAGCCTCCTTTATATGATCGGGGGTATTAAAGTCGGGTTCGCCAACCGAAAGGTTGATAATGTCAACGCCTTGTGCCTTGAGTTCTGCACTCTTTTGCGACATGGCAAGGGTGGCCGAAGGGGCCAAACGGTTTACGAGTGTTGAAAGCATTTTTGTAGATATGTATTAAAGATGTATGTGTAAAAGGGGCGAGTGCCAAACCTCATGTGTTTTGCACCCAACCCCTTCGTTTTTTAATAATCAGCTGCGTCTGTCGCCAAAAATGCGGAGCAGATACAAGAATAAGTTGATAAAGTCCAAATAAAGCGAAAGACTGCACAACAAAGCTATTTTCAGCATGTTGGTATCGCCTGCGCCCTCGCTCTGGCGAAGTATTTCCTTCATTTTCTGCGTGTCATAAGCAGTCAGACCGCAAAACAAGAACACGCCAATGTATGTCAAAGCCCAATCTAACGTACTGCTGGCCACAAACATATTGACCACAGTGGCAATAATAAGGCCAAACAGAACCATGATTAAAAGGCGGCCAAATGCCGAAAGGTCCTTTTTAATAGTAAAACCGACCACACTCATGGCGCCAAATGTGCCGGCTGTCACCAAAAACGTCGTAGCCACGCTCGACTCGGTGTACGCCAACAATATATATGACATGGCCACGCCATTGAGCACAGAGTAAGCCACAAACATCAGCCCTGCCACTGCAAACGACAAACGCATGATATTGGCCGAAAGTATCCATACCAAAGCCAACTCGGCAATGAATATGCCCCAAATCAGGCCGCGGCTTGAGGCTATGGTATAAAGCAAAGACTCATTGCCAGCCACATAAAAGGCTGTCATACCTGTCACAGCCAGAGCCATTGTCATCCACAGATACACCTTCGTCATCAGCGACGACGTGCTCAACGTGGCCGACTGCGGAGCTTCAACCACATTGGGATTGTATTCATAAATGTTACGTTCCATAATCGATCAGATTTTATAAGTGCAAAGTGTGTCCCATGCGCTCCTTTTTGGTTTCAAGGTAACGCTTGTTATACTTGTTAGGCGTAATTTCTATTGGCACATTTTCAGTAATCTCAAGTCCATAAGCCTCGAGGCCCACACGCTTTACAGGATTGTTGGTGAGCAAACGCATTTTGCGCACACCGAGCATGCCGAGTATTTGTGCCCCAACGCCATAGTCGCGTTCATCGGGGTCATAACCAAGATGCACATTGGCATCTACCGTGTCGTAACCCTCTTCCTGCAATTTATAAGCTGCAATTTTGGCCATCAGCCCAATGCCGCGCCCCTCTTGATTGAGGTAAAGCACCACGCCCTTGCCTTCTTTCTCTATCATGCGCATGGCTTTGTGCAGTTGTTCGCCGCAATCGCAACGCTCTGAACCAAAAATATCACCAGTCATACACGATGAGTGCACACGCACAAGCACGGGGTCATCAGCCTCCCACTCGCCCTTTATCAAAGCGATGTGTTCGAGTCCGTTACTCTTTTGACGGAACGGTATCAAACGGAAGTGACCATATTCGGTAGGCATATCCACCTCTTCTCCTTTTTCAACAAGACATTCCGTTTTAAGGCGGTAGGCTATAAGGTCCTTGATGGTGATGATATGCAAGCCCTCGCGTTCAGCGAACGCCTGCAACTGCGGCATACGTGCCATGGTTCCATCTTCATTAAGTATCTCTATCAAGCAAGCGGCAGGTTGCATGCCGGCCAAACGGGCAAGGTCTACTGCTGCTTCGGTATGTCCGGCACGTGCCAACACGCCACGATCTTGTGCATAAAGGGGGTTGATATGTCCCGGTCGTCCAAAACTCTCAGGTCGGCTGTCGGGGTTGGCCAAGGCACGTATGGTAGCTGCACGGTCATGGCAACTTACACCAGTAGTACACCCCTCGAGCAGATCGACTGTTACCGTAAACGGGGTGCCAAGCATACTGGTATTGGTCTGCACCTGATGTTCAAGTCCCAATTGGTTGCAACGCTCTATGGTAACAGGCGCACACAACACACCACGGCCATTACGCAGCATAAAATTCACATGCTCGGGTGTCGCCAATTCGGCAGCCATAATCAGGTCGCCCTCGTTTTCGCGGTCCTCGTCATCTACTACAACAACGAATTGTCCTTTTTTGAAATCTTGTATAGCTTCCTCAATCGAAGCAAGTTTGAATGAGCTCATTATGTTTCGTATTATATTATCTTATTTGAGTGTGCATAGCCTAATGTTTGCCAACAAACCGCATTGAGGCCACACGCATAAAACGGGCCTGTGCCAGTCCCCACTCCACTATTTGTCAAGGCGCCTGTTGCGGCAATCGCAAGGGAAGCGGTGCGCCATTTCCAAGAGGTAATTGGCCGGGCGCAACACCGCCATCGGGCTGTTTGGGAGTATTCGGCGTGAGTTCGCCGTGCTCCTGCATGTAGCGTTTATACTGATACCGGCGCCAAGCGTGCCAACCGCCGTAACCGGCCACGGCCAACAAAACAGCAGCCAGCAAGGTTATGACAACACGCCGGTTCAAAGTCCAACGCTGGATTATACCCCCCGAGGGCGATACGACTGCGCCATTGGCCACGGTATCACCTCCTTCAACGAGCGTATTTCCCTGCAGCAATGCCAAGAGTTGCTCACTGGTACGCACAATCACACGTATATCACGGTAAAGGCGCAGGCGGAAACGCCAAATTCTAAACCAAAGCACAATGCCCAACGGCACAAAAAGCCCCGCCGCCACATTGGCCCATTTTTTGTCAAAAGGCGAAGTGTGCGCATGAGTATATAATATCGGATAGCGATTTAGCACCTCAAGCACCACGCGGTTACGACTGTTCGACAATTCCTCAACGATGCGCTCCATCTGTTCATCAATCTGCTCTGCCACACGGTCTGGCACATGATGGAAGAATATATTCACATAGCTTGGCGCGCGCAACAATTTAGTCTTCTCGTTGTAAGCCTTGCATGCTGCAATGAGTGCCTCAATCTCTGCCGGCAACTTGTCCAAGCGCGGCTCATCAATAATCACCTCTTTCCTGAAGATGTGACGTGACGTACGCAAGCCAAACAAGCGCACAAAGAAGTGCTTGTAGGCATCTATGTTAAACACAACCGAATCTTTGTTGGCTTTATACGTAAAGAATACGCTGAACGGTGCAATGACCATTGTGCTTATCCACATACCGAGCACCATGTTGATATTGCCATCGCGAGCCATTTTCATGCCCGAGGTGTAAATGATATACCACACAATGAATATGGCCACCGAAATGACGGTTGGCATACCGAGGCCCCCCTTGCGTATGATGGCACCCAGCGGTGCACCTACAAAGAAGAAGAGCAAACAAGCCAACGAATAGGTTATCTTATTGTGCCATTCCACCTCGTGCCCCAACAAGCTGCGCTGTTCTTGGTCTGCGCCCATGGCTTTCCATTCCAAATCTGCCGAAACAGACTTCACGCTCGACAGTGCAATTTGCCTTGCCATCTGTAGTTTTTGAGGGTCTGCATGAGCCACAATCGTGTCAAAAGCGAGTGTGCTCTGCCCTTGGCGCGACCGCAACAAATTCAACAACGCCACGGAGTCCTTTGCTGGCAACTGCGGACGACGATAGTATGTCACACAGGCATCTTTGTAATATTGCCGTCCCACAGAGTCCAGCTCAGCATTCATCGAGTCCACGCTTTGCTGAATTTGCTTCATGTTTTTGGCAGTGGGCATACCGGCAATCAGGCTCTTGTCCATCAAATTGAAGTTGCTGTCAAAATCTATCAGCAAAGTCTTGAAACGGAATGTTTCGCGATCGAAAGGCTCATGCGCACCATTCTGCATCATTTGCGTGGCTGCACCGCCCGACGATTCAAGACTCTCAAATTGTTCACCATTCCACAGTTCCAGGCGCAAGTGCATTTTATCACGTGTCACCTCCAGACGGGCCGAATCTGCCAGCACAATCTGCGCACGGTCAAAACCCTGGTCTGTTTTGTAAATTATGGTTTGGTACAACATGCCTGTGAGCGTATTCTTACGCTGCACATATATGTTAATATTAGGCACGCCATTGTAGAACACACCTTCGGGTATCTCTACCGCAGGCGACTGCTCTTTCATGCTGAACAGGAGCGTGCGCATATTTATCTGCGCATCTGGCGATGTAAAATTCTGAAAGTAGAATGATGTACCCGTCAAGAATGCTGCAAAAATGGCCAGCGGGCGCATGATGCGTATCAACGGTATGCCTGCTGCCTTCATGGCCAGCAACTCAAACGACTCACCCATATTACCAAAGGTGATGAGCGAAGCCAGCAATACCGAAAGGGGCAAAGAGTCGCGCACCAAAGTTTGAGCCATATACCAGTAGAACTTGGCCAAAATGTCGAACGACAGTCCCTTACCTATCAAATCGTCTACATAACGCCATGTAAACTGCATCATAAAAACAAAGAGTACGACAAAGAAAGCCCCTGCAAACACGAGCAGGAACTTTTTGAGTACATACCAGTCTAACTTCTTTATTATGACCATTATTGTATTATGATGCAATATTAAGTCACGCTCGGACACTATGCCATACCGCATGACTATGCAAAAATACAACTTTTTTCGGAGCTATGGGCTAACAGAACACAAAACAAACAAATACGCGCTGATAATGCAAAATACAAATAAGAAAAAAGCAGTCACAACCAAAGTGTTGTAACTGCTTTGTAGCGCGAGACAGGATTGAACTGTCGACCTCATGATTATGAATCATGCGCTCTAACCATCTGAGCTATCGCGCCATAATTGGCTTGCGAGTGTCGTTGTTTCTCGTTTGCGAGTGCAAAGGTACAACAAATTTATAAACCTGCAAACTATTCAAGCACTTTTTTGAAATAAATTTTCAGCCACAATCTATACGGCATGCACAAGAAACGCACTAAAGCTTTGATATTCAGCGACATGGGCAACACAACAAAAGGGAGCAAGAAACGGGCAAATAAAATGACATTTTCCACATTCCGACAAAAAACGATGCCGCACCCGAGCCAGGAAAATGCGCCAAGACTACAAACATAAAAAGAATTGATACTAACTCCATTAAATAACAACTACATTTTTCCAACGCGGGACGAGGCTGCTGAAAAATGCCCGACGCGAGACGCGTCGCCCCCATTAGTGCTTGCGTTTCTTCAAGAACCAAGCGCAACAACTAAGCGATACCACCAAACGCTACCTCTAATGGGGGCGACGCGTCTCGCGTCGGAAAAATAAGAAGGAAAGATACTAACTCCACTAAATAACAGCTGCATCTTTCCCGCGGGACGCGTCGCCCCCATTAGAGGTAGCGCTTAGTGCTTGCGTTGTGTGCCTCCTGATGATGCCTTTCTGCAAACGGACAACAAAAAGGAAAACAGCCAATGCTGAATCAAGAAAGCCGGGCAATGAACCTCATGTTCATTGCCCGGCATATAATCTTATACGTATTTCAAGTAATAAAGCGTATTACTGAATACGGAAACGAACCGGAAGACGGAACCAAACTGGTACAGGGTGACCATTCTGCTTGGCCGGTACAAAGCGGTGGAGCTTGCGTACAACGTCAGCTGCAGCCTTATCACACTCACGTGAGAGCGACTTTTCAACCTTCACCGAACTTACCGAACCATCTACATCTACCTTGAAACGGAGTATTACAGTACCCTGCAATTCCTGTTCCTGAGCGATAGCCGGATAAACAACGTTCTTGTTTACGAACTGAATCAAAGCAGCCTCACCGCCAGGATATGTAGCCTGCTGCTCAACGAGCGCATTATCCATAACCTCGGGTTCTTTAGGAGGCACAGTCGTACCACCGGCACGCTGGTTTTCCTTCAAGTCGTCGATGTTGATACCGCTGTTGTCACCATTAGGGTTGACGTAGTCCTGAGCGGCAATGGCGAACTTATTCTTAGTTACCTCATCCTGAGTTTTGAGTTCCTTTGAGTGGTCCACCTTGTCATCTTCAACGATCTTAGGCACGGTGAATTGGATAGACGACTTAACGTTAACCTTTTCAACCGGCTTCTCGTATTCGAGTTCGGGTTCTTTTTTCTTAGGTTCTTCCTTCTTAGGTTCATCCTTCTTCAATTCCTGAAGTTCGGTAACCTCTTCAGAAGCCATATCCTTATTCTTGGCCAAAGCCTGCTCTACTGCCGATTTAGCGAGCAAAGCAGCAGCTACAGCCACAATAATGATAACGACGATAATAATTGCACGGAGTTGGAACTTGCCCTTGTTGGCGCGGTTACGATAAGCTCCGTACTCTTTGTTACGTCCTTCGAAGACCAAGTCACACCATTGTTTTGATGCTAAATCTATTTTAGACATAATTATTTGTTACTTAGCTTATTGTTATTACTGCGCAGTGCCGTTCTTGAGAGCCTCAATCTTGAGTCTGTCACCGTCTGCAAACTTATCAATCACATAACGACCAATGCTGCAAATCTGCATTTCGTCGAGTACCTGAATAAGGTTGTCGTAGGTTGCCTTGTCAGATGCCTTGATAATTACACTGGGTGTGTATTCGGCATTTTTGATTTTGTTGAGTTCTTCCTTGAACTGAGCCTTCTGCTTTTGTTCTTGTTGAACGTTTGAGGTAACCATACGAGCGTACTTGTCCTTCAATGCCTGTACAGCCTTTACAGCCTGCGGGTTGCTTTCGAGCAACACCTTGCGCAAGCCATTCTTGCCGTAAGTAGTGGCGAACAATTTACCTTCGTTGGGAATATCAGTACCACCATCAGGTTTACCCTTAAAGTAGTACAGCGTGTTATTCTCATCGATGAGGATAGTGATAGCCTTCGAAGCGGCCACCTGGCTCTGATTTTCTTCCTTTATATCTTCCTTGTCCGAAGGCATTGAAATCTCCATTGTCTGCGGTTTAAGGAGCGTAGTACAAAGCATGAAGAATGTCACGAGCAACATGATCATATCCACCATCGGCGTGAAGTCCACGCGCGAGCTCATTTTCTTTTGTTTACTTCCACCTAATTTTGCCATAACATTCAAATTTTAGTTATCCACGCCCTTGAGTGAGGTAATCAGGTTGTAACGATTTTCCTCAATCTCGCGCAGAGAATCCATAACTCTTTTAATTACAGCGTAGGAAGTAGACTTGTCAGCCTTAATTGCAATACGCATATTCTCGCCACACGCTTCACGTGCTGTGCTTACCCAGGTTTTCAGCTCATTGTTTACGCTGTCGCAAGGAATACCGGCCTCTTTGCTCTTGGTGAGCAATTCATTTTTTTGGTCACCGCTGGCCAACCAGCCTTTGATGGTGTTGAGCGGTGTACCGAATGTAGGAACCTGTGCAAATTCCTTCACTTCCTGCGGTGAAAGGCTCAACTTACCAGCCTCGTTCATCGCATCAGCGAGTTTTGTAAGGCCTTCAGGCGAGTCCATTGTCATGAACACCTTGCCGTTCTTCTCTACGAAGATGGTGAGCAAGTTGGTAGAAGGAATCTTGATTTCAGATACCGAACCAGGTGTTACCACCTTGATGGGTTCTTCCTTAACGAAAGTAGCAGTCAACATAAAGAAGGTAAGCAGCAGGACCATGACATCGCTCATCGGCGTCATGTCGATGAACGTATCTTGTTTTTTAATCTTAAAACGTCCCATGTCTTAAATACCTTTTTATGCGATTAGTGAGTTGCTGAGAATGTTTCTACGATAGTGAAACCAACTTCGTCGAGGCTGAAAGTCAAGCGGTCGATCTTGTTAGTGTAGTAGTTGTAAGCGATAACGGCGAGCGCACCAGTTGCGATACCAGAGGCAGTATTTACAAGGGCCTCAGAGATACCTACTGAAAGGGCTGAAGAGTCAGCACCACCTTCACCAGCACCCATGGCTGAGAATGACTTGATCATACCGAGCACAGTACCGAACAGACCCATCAAAGTACCGAGTGTTACGATAGTACCGATGATAGGAAGGTTTTCCTGCATCATAGGCATTTCGAGAGCTGTAGCTTCTTCGAGTTCCTTCTGGATTGAGAGCACCTTCTGTTCCTTTGTCAGTGTGTTGTTCTCTTCCATTTCCTTGTACTTGCGGAGTGTAGCACCTACTACGTTGGCTACTGAACCACGCTGCTTGTCGCAGAGCTGCTGGGCCTTAACGAGGTCGTTCTGCTTGAGAGCCACCTTGATGTCAGCAACGAACTTGGTCAGGCTTGAACGGCCGTAAGCATTGCGAATAGCAAAGAAACGTTCGATGGCCAAAGCCACTACAGTTACCAACAAAGTCCAAATGATAGGCACAACGAAACCACCTTTGTATACAGTACCAATGATACCAGCAGGTTCGTAAGTATTGTCAGAGAACACTGAGAACATTGCGGGATCGCCTTCAGCACCCTTAAAGTTGCTAAGGTGACCAGCACCGAAGAGGTAGAGACATACTGCGATGACTGCACATACGATGATTACGGCGAAACCAGACTTGATGCCGGTAAAGCCCTTTGATTGTTTGGGTGCACCCTTGGGTGCGCTAGCATTTGTAGTTGCCATTGTTGTAAAGATTAATTGTTTGTAGAAATTTTAGTTGTTTGTTTTCAGTTGATTTGCCATACCTATATAGCATACGGCACTTTATTTCGGGGCAAAGATAACACATAAAAAGCAAATACGACTTTTCCATGTCACTTTTTTGCGGTTAATTTTGTGTTATAAAGCATATCGCACAAAATGACGGTGATAACGGGCATTTGTGCGAGTCTGCCAACGTGTCAAGGAATGGTTACCATCGTGGCGCCATAGCCGTACTCCCGAAACGAGGCATCTTGGTAGCGGCATTGCTTGTAGTGTGTGCGCAATTCTTTAATCAGGGCATTGCGCAGCACGCCCTCTCCCTTGCCGTGTATAAACACGATGCGGCGTCCATTCTCCTTGGCATGTTCGTCAAGGGTGTCGCGAAACACCTTAATTTGGTAGTCCAGTATATCCTTTGGCTCGAGTCCCACCATGGTGTCGAGCAGTTCGGTAGCATGCAGGTCTACCTCCACCACGGCATTGCGGTCTTGTTTCTGGCGGGCACGTTTTTCGGCACCGCTCACCTTGTGCTCCTCGGGGTGCAGTTGTTCCTCGGGCGACTGCATGGCCTCACGCAGTTCTTCGGCATCAACAAACATGGCACGTGCCGGACGGTCGTCTTTTATGACGTCGTACGCCAAAGCAGGGGTATTGAAGAACATGGTGGACTGGAAAGCATGGAGCTTGTAAAACTTTGTGCCATCTATGCGCAGATTGACACTGTACGCCGGTTTGGGCATAAATGCCTTGTCGCGCTTAAAAGCCAAGGTCTGTATGGTCACGCGCTCCCACTCTTCAAGGCGGTTACGCTGAAACTCTTCGAGGAACACCTTGGTGTTGGGCGCAATTTCACCCTCATGGCGCACCGTTACGGCTTTGCCTTCGTAGGTGAGCAATATATAATGTATAAAGTAATTGCAATCGTTCACCAAGTAGACTTCAAACGGGGTGTCGCTCACCTGTTTGATATTTTTGGGCACAAAGGCCAAACAAAGGTTCAATTCGTTGGCCCCTCTCCTCTCCTGCCCCATGGGGCGGTAAGTGAGTTCCTTGTCGGCCACATCGGTTTCTTCCTCTTCTTCATCGTCGTCCGTCACGGCCAAGGCATTCTTTACCGAGGTTGGTGCGGGCTTGTCGGCCTCGTCCTTTTTCTTTTTCTGCTGTGCTGCCACCACCTTGGCTATGTTATAGTCGTTTGTTTCGACAGCCACTACCTCGGTTACGAGGGTGGGAATTTCAAAGCCATCGGCATCAGCCACCAGCACAACGTCCTTGCTCTGGAAACCTGTCACCGTGCCGCCTCCCACGTCATTCAGAAAGCGGACTTTGTCTCCTATCTTTACCATAACATTTACTACTTTTTCATTTCAACAATATGCGTAGCGGGCAGTTCCTTGTTACGTTTTTCGGTTTCTGCCACCACAGCCTCGGCCAAATTGCGGAAGGCCAACGCCGTCATGGTGTCATCTTTCACTGCTGCGGGTTCGCCCTCGTCGCCACTTTCGCAAATGCTTTGCACAATGGGTATTTGTCCCAACAGGGGCACCTGCATTTCCTCGGCCAAACGTTTCACGCCTTCCTTGCCAAACAGGTAGTACTTGTTTTCGGGCAGTTCGGCGGGTGTAAACCATGCCATGTTTTCCACCAAACCGAGTATGGGCACATTCACCTTCTCGTTGCGGTACATGTCAATACCCTTACGTGCATCAGCCAAGGCCACAGCCTGTGGGGTTGACACAATCACGGCACCGGTTATGGCCAAATTCTGCAACAAAGTGAGGTGTATGTCTGACGTTCCTGGAGGGGTGTCGAGCACGAAGTAGTCGAGCTCGCCCCAGTCGGCATCTGCTATAAGCTGCTTCAGGGCATTCGATGCCATGCCGCCGCGCCATAATGTGGCGGTGTCAGGATTGACAAAGAAACCGATACTCAATATTTTCACCCCATACTTCATGGCGGGAATGAGTACTTGTCGCCCATCTTTCATTTCAGCAAAGATATTTTCGGCCTCCATGTGAAACATTTTGGGCACCGACGGGCCGAATATATCGGCATCGAGCAAACCGACCTTATAGCCGAGTTTGGCCAACGCCACTGCCAGGTTGGCAGCCACTGTGCTCTTGCCTACACCGCCCTTGCCTGAGCTTACGGCAATCACGTTTTTCACCTGCGGCAACATTTTGCCGGGTTCGGGACGTGCGGCTTGCGTGGTTTTGGTTTTGATTTCCACCTCCACGTCTTTATCCACATAGGTATGGATTGCGGCCTCGGCCGACTTGAGCACCGACTTCATGAAGGGGTCGGTTGACTTTTCAAATATAATTGAAAATGACACGTGCATGCCGTCTATACGGAGGTCGTCCTCCACCATGCCGGCTTCAATCAGATTTTTGCCATTGCCCGGATAGCGCACTTGCGCCAGGGCGTCTGTTATGAGTTTTGGATATAATTGCATTGAGGTTATGAGGTTTTAGTTCCGAGTTTTGAGGTTATGAGGTTATAAAGTTACCGAAGCTTGAGGTTATAAGGTTTTAGTTCTGAGTTCTGAGGTTATAAGGTTATAAAGTTACCGAGGTTTGTCGAGCTTTCAAAGGTTACTTTATAACCTTATAACCTCAGAACTCAAAACCTCATAACCTTATAACCTCAAAACTTATAACCTCGAGCCTCGCGACCCTACTTGCTCGTAGTCAGCCCCGAGCGTTTGCTGCGGTTATAACTGCGGTAGTCGTCTAATTCTATCTCCACATCAGGCTCCACGAGTTCGCCCTGCTGCGGCAACTGGAATTTGAGATATTTGATGGTCAGTCCACGGGCAATCCACTGCTGCTCGTAATAAGTTTGTATGCCCAATATCTGTTTCACCTCCTCGTCCTGCTCTGCAGCCAGGGTGTGATACAAATCATCGGTTTTGAAGTCGACAGGCAGTTTGTTCGCCTCCACCATATAGTTGGTGTAAGTAAAAAGGAAGTTGCTGTCCGTCTTGAGATGTATCAAACCATTGTCCTGCAAAAAGCGACGGTAACGCGCCATGAAATAGGTTGAGGTCAGACGCTTGGTCACCTTCTTCATTTGCGGGTCAGAAAAGGTGAGCCATATTTCGGCCACCTCGCCAGGGGCGAAAAAACGGTCGATAAACTCAATGTGCGTGCGCAAAAATGCCACATTGCTCATGCCGGCCTCGAGCGACTCGGTGGCACCGGTCCACATACGCGCACCCTTGATGTCGACGCCAATAAAGTTCTTATCAGGAAACAGACGTCCAAGGCCCACGGTATACTCACCACGGCCGCAACCAAGTTCGAGCACTATCGGGTTGTCGTTTTTGAAAAAATCGGCGTGCCAACGCCCGCGCATGGCAAATGGTGTGTCATTGGTTGCCACATCGGCTGCCTGAAACACGTGCGGATAGCGCTCCATGTCGGCAAATTTTGCGAGTTTATTCTTGCTCATTATTGAGTATTTGCTTTACATCGGTTTCTACTTGCTGCAATTTGTCATTGCACATTTTTATAAGTTGCTGCGCTTCGGCCAGTTGCGCCGTCAGTTGGTCAAGCTCGAGCGTATTCTGCTCAAAACCCTGCACAATGGTCTCCAACCGCTGCATGGCTTGTTCGTAGGTCAATTTCTTTTGGGGCATAAGTGCGTATATAATATCATTCAAGTTTCGGATTTTGCAAAGGAGCGGGGACTGAATCATCGTGCAAGGCAAATGCCACCAATGACGCTTTTGTCCACCACTTCACTCCACCACGCTCTTGGTCTGGCCTGTCTGGAAACGTGTCAGCAATTCGTCGCCCGGCTTCAGTGTAGCGGCATCGCGCACGGTTTTGCCGTTATGGGTGGTGATACTAAATCCCATGGCCAGTATGCGGTCGGGAGCAGCCAGTTTGATGCTGCGTTGCAGCATGTCGTGACGGTGGTGTGCCTGAAGCAACACGCGGTCTACGGCATTGCGCAGGCGCTGCGGATATCTGTCGAGCACCCCCTGTTGTTGCTGCAATCTGCTCTGAATCAAGAGTTCGAGTTTGGCACGCAATTTCAGCACACATTCGCGCTGGCAGCTCACATAGCGTGACGATGCCAGTTCGAAGCGATGCGACACACTGTCAAAGTGCTGCCGGCGCCGGGCCACCTGCTGCATGGCCGCATAATTGGCACGTTGTGCAAGGAGCGAGAGCCGTTGGTCCTCACGCTGCAAGCGCTGTTGCACGGCCTGCAACAATCGGTCCTGCAAAGCTTTGAGCATGGCCAGTTCGTTGCCGCGGCGCTCTATCAGGAAGGCTGCCACTGCCGTAGGGGTTTTAAGGCGGGTGTGGGCCACGAGGTCGATGATGGTGTCGTCGCGCTCGTGTCCGATGCCCGTCAGCACAGGCAGGGGGAATTGTGCCACATTGGCAGCCAGCATGTAAGTGTCAAACCCATTCAAATCGGTTGTGGCACCGCCGCCACGTATAATCACCACCACGTCCCACTCACCGGCCTGTGCCGCTATGCGGTCGAGCGCCGCTATCACGCTCTGTTCTACGCGGTCGCCCTGCATGATGGCCGGAAAGAGTTCGACTGTGAAGTCGTAGCCGCTCTGCTGCAACTGGTTGCAAAAGTCGCCGTAGCCCGCCGCCGTGGCACTTGACACCACTGCCACACGGCTGATTACACGCGGCAGGGGGAGTTCCTTGTTAAGGTTCATCACACCATCGGCCTCGAGCTGACGGATTATTTCCTTGCGGCGTGCAGCCAAGTCGCCCATTGTGTAGGTTGGGTCAACATCTATCACGTTGAGCGAAAAGCCATACAGCTCGTGAAACTCTGGCACGACACAGGCCATCACCTTGATTCCGGCATCGAGCCGCTGACCTGTGGCACGCTCGAAGTGTGACGTTATCATCACATAATTTTGCCGCCAGATGTTGGCACGCGCCTTGGCCACGAGCGACCCGCTGGCTTCGTCCTTTTGCACGAACTCCATGTAGCAATGTCCATTCGATGCCACGCGCAATTCGCTTATTTCGGCCACCACCCAATAGCAGTCGGCCATGGTTTGGCGCAGTGTAGCACGCACGCGGCTGTTAAGCTCAAACAGCGTGATGGCACGCGGCTTGGCTTGCTGCGGTTCGTGTTCAAAATCCTGATATGTGGGTGCAAATGGGTCTATCATAGAGCAAAGTTACGAATAATAAGTAGGTGTTCAAAATTATTTTTACATTGAAAGTGCATTATCGGGGCGTAGATGGTTCCTTCGGGTGAGAGAGCATAGCGGGCTATGTGACCGAGGCCGAAGGGAACAGATGCGCCTCGAGAATGTGCTTTCAATGTGAAAATGGATCCTACTGATTGTATAAAATAATTTTGAACACCTACTTATACGAATGTGCAAGGTGCTTTTGCAGCCCCTCACGTCCTGGCACTATTTTTTACGACAAATACCCCATACCTTTGCCGCAGCAAACAGCTTGCACACTGCACGCCTATGTACTACACAAAAGGCAAAAAGTCTTTTCTTGCATCTTACACTTTTTAGTTCTTTCACTTTGATTACCAATGAATTACGCAGTGTAAGATGATTTCAAAACATCTTACACTATCCTACACCACATCTTACACTATCTTACACTGCATCTTACACCCACATTTGTCACTCTATAAATACGCCATCGGGCGACGGACACGCAGCAACGGGCATACGGAATGCGGGCATAGGGGGAGCGTAAAGTATGATGCTCCGACTGATTTTTCTGCCTCCCGTTGGTGAGCTAGCGCTCTCGCGCAACGCATTTTCCCATCTGCATGGCATCTGGTGTGCAAGTGGCGTGTAAGATGATTTTTCACTATCCTACACTGCGTAACGATTTAGTTATCAGGCATTTATATGCGTTTTGTGTAAGATGGCAGATTATCTGTCACAAACAAAAATATGGAGGTGGAGGAATCTTTGACAGCAATTATTGCAGCCTGGTGAAACGTAAACGTGCGAACGGACTCAAGCACCAAGCGCTACCACAAAACGCAAGCACAAAACGCTACCTCTAATGGGGGCGACGCGTCTCGCGTCAGAAAAGGATGCAGCTATCATTTAGCAGAGTTTGTATTTCCCTCCTTTCTCTATCCCGACGCGGGACGCGTCGCCCCCATTAGTGCTTGCGTTTAGTGGTAGCGTTTAGTGCTTGCGTTTGATGTTTGCGTTTAGTGCTTGCGTTTGACGGTTGCGTTTGATGCTTGCGTTTGATGGTTACGTTTAGTGGTTACCTTGGGTGCCTAACTCCGTTCGCATGCCTACGTTTTACCAGGCAACAACAGACAACAATAAACGGTAATAGAGACGATGATGGCAAAACTGCCAATCATCGACTCTATTACCGTTGATACAAACTTTTTGAATACCTGCTAAATCAGCGGCATGCCGAGTTCGCGACATTCCTTACGCATGCTTTCGGGCCAAATGCTGGCCTGGATTTCGCCAATGTGTGCCTTGTGCAGCAATACCATGCACAAACGACTCTGACCAATACCGCCACCTATTGACAGGGGCAATTCGTCGTTGAGCAAACGCTGATGGAAATACAACTTTTCGCGTTCCTCCTCACCCTCAATTTCGAGTTGGCGCAACAGGGCAGCCTTGTCCACACGCACACCCATTGACGAGAGCTCAAACGAGCGTTCAAGCACGGGGTACCATATCAGTATGTCACCATTGAGTCCGGCATAACCATCTTCAGACACGGTAGACCAGTCGTCGTAGTCCGGGGCACGCCCGTCGTGCTTTTTACCGTCTGACAGTTTACCACCAATGCCTATCACAAACACTGCGCCATACTTTTTGCAAATGGCGTCCTCACGTTCCTTGGGCGTCATGTCGGGATACATCTGCAGCAAATCCTCGCTGTGTACGAAATGTATCTTTTGGGGCAAGAAGGGTTTGATGCTGTCGTAAGTTTCGCACACCAGATATTCGGTGCGACGAATGGCGGCATAGATGCGCTCTACCACGTCCTTTAAGAAGGCGATGGTGCGGTCCTCCTTGTTGATGACGGCCTCCCAGTCCCATTGGTCAACATAGAGCGAGTGCAGATTGTCAAGCTCCTCATCGGCACGTATGGCGTTCATGTCGGTATAAATGCCGTGTCCTGTGGGAATTTTGTAGTCGGCAAGCGTAAGTCTCTTCCACTTGGCAAGCGAGTGTACCACCTCGGCCTTACGGTCGCCAAGGTCTTTGATGGGAAACGTCACCGGGCGCTCAACGCCATTCAAATCGTCGTTGATGCCAAGGCCCTGCATCACAAACAAGGGGGCGGTGACACGACGCAAACGCAATTCGGTTGCCAAGTTTTGCTGAAAAAAGTCCTTTATGAGTTTGATGCCTTGCTCGGTTTTGTGCATATCGAGAAGGGCTTTGTAGTTTTTTGGGTGTATGAGCTGACTCATTTCTTATTATATAATGTATTGGTTGCATAGGAATATGTGCACCCGGCATGCCGCAATGCACTATTTGGTAGCGCAAATGTACGAAATAATTTCTATACGATAAATATTTTGCGCGATACTTTACGTTTTGTGATGTTATATGACATATTTTGTAGCATATAGTTACATTAAATACCGTTATTCGGGTTCTCATGTCACATTGAGGGCGTACTTGTCTTGATGCAACACTTTTACGGAATTGTGTAACAACAGGCATCACAATAGTGCCTACCTTTGCACCATAAACCAACACGAACTAATAATATGTACAAACTGACCAAACGACATACACTGCCAATGCTGGCCCTGTCGACAAGTATTGCAGTTCAGGCACAAGATGTGCTTAACGATTCGATAGCCCCCACCCCCGAACGTGAGCTCAGCCAGGCACAAGTGACAGGGAAGCGCAAAAGCGTGTCGCGCATGAGCGGTGCTGAAAATGGCTTTACGCTGTCGCGCACAGAACTGTTCAAGGCTGCTTGCTGCAATCTGGGCGAGAGTTTTACCACCAACCCTTCGGTGGACGTGAGTTACAGCGATGCCGCCACTGGGGCCAAACAAATAAAGTTGCTCGGACTGGCTGGCAGCTATGTGCAAATGCTGAGCGAGAACATTCCCGACTTCAGAGGAGCCGCTGCGCCTTACGCTTTGGGCTACGTGCCGGGACCTTGGATGCAGAGCATACAGGTGTCGAAGGGCAGCGCCTCAGTAAAGAACGGCTATGAGAGCATTACGGGACAGATTAACGTGGAATATAAAAAGCCGCAATCCGACCCCTCGATGGAGGTTAACCTGTATGGCGACACCAAGAGCCGCATTGAGGCTAACTTTGACGGCAATGTGCATTTTAAGCAAAAGAAACTCAGCACGGGCGTGCTGGCGCACTATGAGAATAACTTTGGCCACCACGACGAAAACCACGACGGCTTTCTTGACAAGCCGAATGTGCGTCAAGGCAACTTGATGAACCGTTGGGCATGGGTGGGCGACCGCTACATTTTTCAAGCTGCCGTGAGCGGCCTTAACGAAAAGCGCGAAGGGGGCCAAACCAAGCATGCAGCACACGAGGGCAGCGAACGCTACGGCATTGACATGGAGACGACACGCCTCACGGCTTTTGCCAAGAATGCCTTTATTATAAATAAAGCGCATGGCACCAATCTGGCGCTGATACTTTCGGGCAGTTACCACGATGCTGACGCCACATACGGACACCGCACCTATGATGTGCGGCAAAAGAATGGCTATGCCTCGCTGCTGTTTGAAACGGACTTTACCGAGGCACACAAGCTGTCGGCTGGATTGAGCCTCAACCACGACTACTACAACCAACACTACCGCCTGACGCATAACACGGAACTGGCACCGCAACGGCTTGACGAACATGAGACGACACCGGGCGCCTATGCGCAATACACCTTTACGCCTAACGAGCAATGGGTGGTGATGGGCGGTATGCGTGTGGATCACAGCTCGATGTACGGCACCTTTGTCACCCCCCGTTTTCATATTAAGTACGCCCCCAACCACGTGCTCAGTCTGCGGTTGTCGGCGGGCAAGGGGTACCGCACTGTTCACGCCCTGGGCGAGTTCAACTATCTGCTGGCAAGCAACCGCCAACTGGTTGTGGGCCATCTGAAGCAAGAGGCGGCATGGAACTATGGTGCGAGCCTCAACCTGAAGGTGCCTGTGGTCGGACACATTCTCGACCTCAGCGCCGAGTACTACTACACGCACTTTGACGAACAGGTGATGGTTGACTACGATACCGATGTGCAGCACATCTATCTGCACAACCTTGACGGGCACCGCAGCTACTCACACACCATGCAGGTGGAGGCTACCTATACGCTGCTGCGCAACTTGACGCTGACTGCGGCCTACCGCTACAACCTGGTGCGCCAGTACACTGGCGGTCAAGTGCAGGAGAAGCCTTTTACCAACCGCTACAAGGGACTGCTCACCGTATCGTACAAAACGCCGCTCGAACTGTGGCAGTTTGACGTGACGGCGCAGCTCAACGGCGGCGGCCGCCTGCTGGCCAATGGTGTGGAGGGGGCGACGACCTCTTTCCCGGCTTATGCCAGCTTGAATGCGCAGATTACACGCTGGTTCCGCCACTTCAGCATTTATGTGGGTGGCGAAAACCTTACTAACTACAAGCAGCGCAACCCCATTTTACACGCCGAACACCCGTGGAGCGACAAGTTTGACGCTACTCAGGTGTGGGGACCGGTGCATGGTGCCATGGCTTACGCCGGTGTGAGAATAAATTATTAACCCGATAACCCGTTAACTAAGACTTTCATCAACGCTATATATAAGTATACATTATGTCTGTTATCACCCAAACATATCCTGTAAAGGGCATGAGCTGTGCCTCGTGCTCGGCACACGTTGACAAAGCACTGCGCTCGGTGGCGGGCGTGGCCGAGGTCAATGTCAGTCTGGCCATGAATGTGGCCAAAGTTACTTACGACAATGCGCAATGCACACCCACCGACCTGCAGCAGGCGGTTGAACGCATGGGGTTTGAACTGGTGGTGGAGGAGGCCGAAACCGAGGGCGGTGGCGGCGATGATAGCTGTCGGACGGCAGGCACACAGGCTGTAGACAAAGCCGCCGAAGCCGAAATGGGCAAACTGCAGCAAACCAAGCGTTTGGCCTATGGCGCTGTGCTGACGGCCGTTCCGCTACTGGTGCTGAGTTTGATGCCTGGTTTGTTCAGTGGACAAGAGGTAGCACTGTTCTTCCTTGCAAGTTTCTCGCTTTGGAAGTTCGGACGGGCTTTCTATGCCCCGGCATGGCGGTTGCTTAAACATGGCACGTCGAACATGGACACCTTGGTGGCGCTGAGCATTACCGTGTCATACGTGTACAGTTTCTTCAATCTGTTTTTTCCACAATGGTTTACAGCACACGGCATGAAGCCTCACCTCTACTTTGACAGTGTGGGGGTTATTACGGCTTTCATTCTGCTTGGACGTATGCTCGAGGCACGTGCCAAACACAGCACGACCAATGCCATACGCAAGCTGATGGGACTCCAGCCCAAACAGGTTATTACCATCATGCCCAACGGCACTGAGCGCACCAAAAGTATTGGCAATGTGAAACCCGGCGATGTGCTGATGGCACGTCCCGGTGAGCGCATTGCTGTGGACGGTGTGGTGACGGAAGGCACTTCAACTGTGGACGAAAGCATGCTGAGCGGCGAACCGATACCTGTGGGCAAGGCGCTTGGCGAACGTGTCATGGCAGGCACCATCAACAAGAATGGCACTTTGCGCTACCGCGCCGAAAAGGCCGCCACCGACACATTGCTTGCTCACATTGTGCGCATGGTGCAGAATGCTCAAAACAGCAAGGTGCCCGTGCAGGCGCTGGTCGACCGCATTGCGGCGGTGTTTGTGCCTGCCATCATTGGCATTGCACTACTTAGTCTGGCGGCATGGCTGGTGTTGTCGCCCGACAATGGGCTGACGCATGGTTTGATAGCCATGGTGTCGGTATTGGTCATAGCTTGTCCGTGCTCGTTGGGACTTGCCACACCTACTGCCATCATTGTGGGCATGGGACGAGGGGCCAACAATGGCATTTTAATTAAGGACGCCACTTGCCTTGAAACGGCCCGCCGCATCGACTGCGTGCTGCTCGACAAAACAGGTACCCTCACCATAGGGCACCCCGAGGTGGTGGACACTCAATTTGCACAAGACAATGGAAGATTGGCAGCCGTGCTATGCGCATTGGAGCACCGGTCTGAACACCCTTTGGCCGAGGCCATTTGCCAACATTTCAAAGGGACGGAGCCGGTGGAGGTGACCCACTTTGCGGCTCTGCCGGGCAACGGTATTGAAGGAGTGGTTGGCAGCCAACATTTTTTAATAGGCAGCACAGCACTGATGCAGGACAAAAAACGTATCTTTACCACCGCACAACGCAATGTGATTGACAGTTGGCTGCACAAGGCTTATACCATTGTGGCCATGGCCGATGAACAGCATGTGGTGGCGCTGGTAGCCCTGAATGATGAGCTTAAAAGCACATCGGCCAAGGCTGTGAGCGAACTGAAGGCTTTGGGCATAAGCACATACATGCTCACTGGCGACAACGAAGCCACCGCCGCTGCTGTAGCCGCCCAAGTGGGGGCCGACCATTACGTGGCACGTATGCTGCCTGCCGACAAGGCTGACTTTGTGAAAGGCTTGCAAACTGCCGGACACCAGGTGGCCATGGTGGGCGATGGCATTAACGATAGTGCTGCCCTGGCACAGGCCGACTTGAGTGTGGCGATGGGACGAGGCAGCGACATTGCCATCGACACGGCTATGATGACGCTGCTCACATCGGACCTCATGCGTCTGCCCCAGGCTATCAGACTGTCGAACCGCACGGTGCGCACCATCAAGGAGAATTTGTTTTGGGCTTTCTTCTACAACGTTGTAAGCGTGCCCATTGCTGCCGGGGTGCTATACCCTTTGTGCGGTTTCATGCTCAACCCCATGATTGCCGGCGCGGCCATGGCTCTGAGCAGCGTTAGCGTGGTGGCGAACTCTCTGCGTAGCGGCATGGGGAAACTATAATGCGACTTAGAAACCCGTCGATGCCCAATCGACGCATCAAAATTGATTACAAACCTTTAATACACAACTGGACAATGAAGAAGTTTTTGACGTTTATCATGATGCTGGTTGTCAGCACTTCGCTGGCTCTGGCCAAGGACATCGAAACGGTGGTATTCACCACTCAGCCCCAAATGCACTGCAGCAACTGCGAGGCCAAGATAAAGAAGGCTTTGCGCTTTGAGAAAGGCGTGAAAGATATTGTGACCAATGTGCCACGGCAAACGGTTATGGTAAAATATGACGAAGACAAAACAACCGTGGCCAAACTCATCAAGGCGCTTGAGAAGATTGGCTACTACGTGCGAGTGGTGGCTGCATCGGACGATGATGTGCGCTGCAAATACAACGTGAAATGCAACAAACAGCCTACCTGCAACAAGGACAAGCAATGCTGCAAAAGCAAATGCGGCAAGGCGAGCAAATGCGGCAAGGCTAAGGGCTGCGACAAGGCTAAGAGCTGCTGCGGCAAATAGCATTGGCTGATTATATTTATTGACACCAGAGGCCCTCACACTGCACATTTTATATTGTCAGTGTGAGGGCCTCTGCTTCAATGTCAGCAGTTTGCTGTTATTTGACTGTTCTGATAACTACCTGTATTGCCAATGTGCTGATCACATATATTGCCACAATTGAAGCCAACACTGCCAACATAAACAAGGGCGTAGAGGGTATGACGTCGGCCAAATGGCGGATATAGGCATAGTATTCCTTACGCACCAATATGTTTTGATGCACCAAATAAGCTGCAAAACTACCGCTTGCCAACCAGTTGACGAGGCGGCTTTGCAATCTGACACGTGAAAAGAATAACAACATGGCACCTGCGGCAACAATGGTGAAGGGATTGGTGTAGGCTACCACAAAGGGTACAAACACGTTCATAAACGTTTGGCTCATCATACCTGCGCCCCACCCTACCAGGCCCATTGTGCCCATTAGCACAACATACAGAGCCATGAAACGCCAACGGGGCCAATGCTGCAACCGTGCCGCACCATACAGACGCAAATAGCGGCCTAACAGATAGAGGCCTACAAATGACACGGCCGAATAACCCTTTTGCAAATCGGCAAACACAAAGGAGCAAGGTATCGTTATGACATAAAACACCAATAAGAAACGGCGCAGCGCAGCCTCATCGCTCTTTTCAACAAAGGCATTAAGCATTGGCGTAAGGAGGTAAAGCACTAAATAACTGCACACGAACCAATAGTTCCATATAGGACGCACATAGCCCATCACGCCAGTTGGCAGCGGCAAGCCGGCCAACCATACATACAAGGCAAGCACAAGGGTGACATAAATGGGTTGTATGGCCAGGCGCACAGCCCCCTTTGTGCGGAATGTGGTGCCGAACCAGCCCGTTATCAGCACAAATATGTTGACACACGCCACGGTGTACACTTCGGTCATGGTCAGCCCGAGCCAACGCAGGGGTTCTGCCTGAAGCCAAACCGTACGCGGATAGCCAAACGAAGCATAACCGGTGTGCAGCACCATCACCATGAGCATGGCCACTATGCGCAACAGTTCCATGTTAGACTGACGCGCCAAACGTATTTTACTCATTTCCTTATTGCGTCAAGCTATGCTTATCAGTTCTACGTCAAATATCAACGTCGAATTGCCCGGTATGTCGCCATCGGTGCGGCTGCCATAGGCCAGTTGCGAGGGTATGTATATGGTCCAGCGGTCGCCGGGGCGCATCTGGCTCAGTGCAATTTGCCAGCCATCAATCACCTCGTACAGGCGGAAGGCGGCGGGAATGCCGTCGCGACGCGAATCGTCGAACACACGCCCGTTTATCAGCCGGCCGGTATAATGCACGCACACCACGCTGCGCAGGTCGGGGCGGCGCCCTTGGGGATTGCCGCTCTTTTGTATTTCGTAAAGCACACCCTTGGGCAGTTCGTGCACGCCCTCTTGTTGTTTCTTGTCAACCAAGAAAGCCTCGTTCTTCAGTTTATAGTCAGTCTTCTTACTCATAATAATGTGATTATTAAGTAGGTGTTCAAAATTATTTTATACAATCAGCAGGTGTCATTTTCACATTGAAAGCACGTTCTCGAGGCACATCTATCTCCTTCGTCTTCGGTCACATAGCCCGCTATGCTCCCTCACACGAAGGGGATATCTGCGTCCCGATAACGCACTTTCAATGTAAAAATAATTTTGAACACCTACTTATGGCTGCAAAGTTACGCAATGTTTCATCAACACACCATAATTACCACAGACAAAAGGCGCAACCAACTTGCCATATCTGGCAAATGGTTGCGCCATAAGTAGGTGTTCGAAAATGCTATTAGAAACGTCCGCCCATACCGCCGCCCGGGCCACCCATCGGGCCACCCATCGGACGCATGGGCATGCCGCCGGGGCCACGCATATCGGGCGGGCCCGGACGGTCGGTCTTGTCATCGCCCTTCTTGCTGCTGCCACCGGGGAAGATGTTCAGCTTGTAGATGAAGTGCACCATGAAGTATGAGTTGATGGCGTTGTTCCACGAGTCGGTGCGCTGTGTGGCACTAATCATACGGCTCACGTTGCTCTGCTGCTGCAATATATCGTAGAACTGAATGCTCAATGTGGCAGCCTTGTTCTTGAGGAACGACTGTGCTATTTGTGCATTCCACAGCAGTTCGTTAGTGTTCATCGAGGCATCAGAGTAGCCACGGCGTGAACTCATGCGAATATCAGTTGAAAAGCTCAACCCAAAGCTGAGGTTGACATTGGCATTGGCACCATAAGCAAAGTTCCAAGTGTCCATATTGGCATTTTGCTGCACCGAGGCACGGGCATGCTGATAGTTGAGTTTGCCAAGCAAGCCCACATCGAACCAGGTTGAACGGTATGAGAGGTTGAGGTTTTCGTCCACGCCAAGCGTTTTGGTCGTGTTCTTTTGCGAGGCAGCCTGCTCAAACACCTTGCTGTATCCCTCATAGGTCTGCTCCGTCACAGTCAGGTCATTCGGTTTGGTGCTGACATAGCCCACTGCATTCTGATAGCTCACACTTGTAAAGGTGTTGATGTTGAACAACTTTTGCTTGCCAATGGCCGAATTAAACATAAACATGCCACGGCCGTCCCAGTTGCCACTGATATTTTCGGGTCGGAAATAGCTCACACCGGTCTTGGCATCATACACCATACGGTTAGAGATAGAGTTCTTTGTCTGCGTGGCATCTACACCCACCATCATGCCTTGCTGGCGGTCGGCATTATAGCCATTGTAATTGATACGCAGCGAATTGTTCCACGAGGGTTTCAAACCCGGGTTACCCATCGATATGCTCAAGGGGTTGGAATTGTCAACCACAGCCAGCAGGTCGGTCATTGAGGGTTGTGATGACGAGCCGCGGTAACGTATTTCCAAGCGGTTGGTTTTTGAAAAGTTGTAGCGCAAGCGCACCGACGGCGACACATTGAACACGTTGCGGGTCACCACTGTGTCAACCTGGCTCGGACGGTTATAGGCCATTTTGGTATGCTCCGGATTAAAGTCTACACCGGCATTAAAGCGCACCGCACTTGTGTTGTAACGTATGCCGAGGGTGGCTGTATGGTCGGTGTATTTGTAGGTAGCATACTGCGAGTTGTTTTCGTCGCGCACCATGTTCAGTATCTCGTCCGAAGTGGGCAGCGAGCCAAGTGACGGGCGCACACTTTCGTCAGTACTGCCAAAGCTGGCATCGTAGTCGCTCAACCCGGGGAAATCTGTTGTGTTCAACTCGTTCAAGTTGTAGCGCGAGCGGTCGCTCTTGTTATATTTGTAGCTGTACTGATAGCGGGCCTCGGCAAACCAATTCTTGCCCAAAGGCTCCACATAGCCCAAGCGTGCGCTCACGTTGTAGTTGCGCCCAGGGGTTGTGCTGTACTGGTTAAGATAGCTGTTGGTTTGGCCAGACGCCGGGTTGTATGCAATGTTTGAAATAGCGTACGAATGGCTTTCGCTCTTGGTATAACCGCCACTGGCACGCAACGACACGTTACGTCCGTTGCTTGACAAACGGCGCACGAGGTTCAAGTTGGCACTGACATTGTGCGACTTGCTGTCACCCATTGACAAGCGCTTGTTGGTGTTGACCATGATGGCCGCCAGTTCGGGATTACGCTCGGCATAGTTGCTGGCAAAAATGCTGTCGAGCGGACTCACCATGCCGTCAAGGTCGTAGGGGTTGCTGTTGAAAGTGGCCGAGCGCGAACTACCGCTGTTGCGCGACTCCGAGTAGTTGTAACTGGGTCGGAAATTGATGTTGGTCATCGAGTCGGGGTTCCACTCCAAACGCAAACGGCTCATCACGCTGGTGCTGTGCGAACCGCTGAAACTGCTGCTGTTGCCAAACGACGAGTTACTGCCCGAGGTAAGGAACGTTTCAGAGTTGGTTGTGCTCAGCGCATCGGTGCCCGTGTGGCTGTAAAGGGCAAATCCGCCCAGTTCCAAGCGGCCGGCCTCACGCTTTTGTTTGCCATTCTCCCACGAGAAGTCGACACCTACGCGCTTGGTGGCCGTCAAACCGCCGCCACCGCCGCCAAAGCCACGCGGACCGCCAAAGCCCATGTCGTTGGTGTTATTGAGCGAAGCAAAGGTTGACACACGTGTCTTGTCGGTAAAGCGGGTACCAAAGAAACGGGTTGAATAGCGGTCATGATTGCCGTATGCCACGTCCAAGTTCGACACCCACGACTCGTTCAGCTCGCGTTTGGTAGAGATGTCCAACACGGTTGTCTCCTCACCGTCATCTATGCCAGTTTGTTCGGTGTAATCACTCTTTTTGTCGTAAGCCTTGATTTTGCTCACCAATTCGGTGGGCAAGTTCTTCATGGCAGTTTTGGTATCGCCCTTGAAGAAGTCCTTGCCATTTATCAAGAACTCCTGCACTGTTTTACCATTCCACTTTATGGTGCCATCGTCGCTCACCTCCACGCCCGGCAACTGCTTGACGAGCGACTCGAGCGTTGAGCCCGCGGGCACACGATAGGCCGAAGCCGAGAACATGGTTGTGTCGCCCTTTTGTTCCACGCGTGACGCGGTGGCGGTTACAGTAGCCGAGCCAAGCACCTTGTCGTTCGATGTCAGAAGCAGCGTGCCCAGCCCCACCGAGTCGGCCTCAGCCGTCAGTTCCACATTACGCGTAAGGGGCTTAAAACCCACATACGACAATTTTACGATGTACTTGCCAGCCTCTTTAGGCTCAAAGCGGAACATGCCGTTCTCGTCGGTGGTGGCTGCCGTTACAGCTGTACTGTCTGAGCGCAGCAGCACCGCGGTGGCAAAGTCGACAGCATTCTTCGATCTTGACTCGACTGCCGTACCTGTCACAACATAGCGTTGTGCCATCGCCCCAGCGGCCATCACAAACGATAGCATGAAGAGTAATAACTTGTGTTTCATATAAGTGTGTTGTATTGTTTTTTTGCAATGTTAGCAGCAGGCGTTCGCCCGTCCCATTCGGTGCGCCACAATGAGCGGCACACGTAATTGAGATGCAAAGTTGGTACAAAGGTTTAACACAATCGTATTATAATACCTTAAAAATCGACGAAACCACTCATTCTGTCGACGAAAGCGCGCCCCACACTTGCGCATTACAACAAATGTCATTACTTTTGTTGTACACGCTTACATATATAAAACAACGAAACGAGCACTACCATGATAAAATTAGCCAATCACATCAAGCGCATCGAAATATCGAGCCTGTGGAGCGGACACAAGCACATTGTGTGGGACTTGCGCCCCGACGTCAATGTGCTGAGCGGACACAATGGAGCGGGCAAAAGCACCATTCTCAACCGCCTCATACAGCATCTGCGCTCCGTGCCTACCACCGGCGACATACAGGGCAACACACGCTTTGGAGTAAAGATGGAGTTCGACCCGAGCGATGCCACAGGCATTCACTACGACGTCATACGCAGTTTCGACCGCAAAATGCTCTCGTCCGAGCCTATTGGTGCACTTAACGATGCCCGCATCGTCACCGAGCTCGACTGGCAGCTCTACCTGGTGCAACGCCGCTACCTTGACTACCAGGTTAATGTGGGCAACCGCATGATTGCCCTGCTCACAAGCGGCGACCCCGAGGCACGCGACAAAGCGGCCATTGCGGCTAACCTTAAAACGCGCTTTCTTGACATTGTGGACGAACTGTTTGCCGAGACGGGGAAACGCATCGACCGTCAAAGCAACGAACTGCAGTTCATACAATACGACGAGAAACTGCCGCCCTATTTACTGTCGAGCGGCGAAAAGCAAATACTGCTCATTCTGCTCACCGTGCTCACCGAGGACCAGCAGCATTATGTGTTGTTTATGGACGAGCCCGAAGCCAGTCTGCACTTTGAGTGGCAAAAACACCTCATCGGCCTTGTGCGCGAGCTCAACCCCAATGCACAGATTGTGCTCACCACCCACTCGCCAGCCCTCATCATGGACGGTTGGGAGGACGCCGTGACCGAAGTGGGCGACATTACCGTCTAAGTTCTCTCTCCCTTATCAACCCAAAAGTCCTTCACCGTGAAACGCTTGAAAGATAACATCAACTCCTCATACGTGTCGGCCATGAACCGCCTTGGCGGGCGTCATGCCCGCGAGCGCATAGTGGCCTACGTTGAGAGCTACGACGATGTGTTTTTTTGGAGCAACCTGCTGCGCCCGCTCGAAACAGACAAGTATTACTTTGAGGTGATGCTGCCGTCGCGCACATCGTTGTGCAAAGGCAAAAAGATAGCCTTGGCCAACGAGCTTGGCCCGCGTTTGGGCAAATGTATGATTGCCTGTGTTGATGCCGACTACGATTATCTGATGCAAGGTGCCACCCTGGCATCAGCCGAGGTGTGCAACAACCCATACGTGTTCCACACCTACGTCTATGCCATCGAAAACTACCAGTGCTACGCACCTGCCCTGCAGCAGGTGTGCGTCATGGCCACACTCAACGACCACCACTTGTTCGACTTCGAGAGCTTTATGCGCCAATACTCACAAACCATCTGGCCGCTCTTTGTGTGGAACGTCTGGTGCTACCGCTACGGCACCTACAAGCAATTCTCCATGCTCGACTTCTACCACATCGTACAGCTCGGCAAACTCAACTTTTACCACCCCGAACAGACGCTCGAAAAGTTGCGTCACCTTGTCAATGCCAAAATAGCCCGTCTGCAACGCCAGTTTCCGCAGGGGCGCTCCACCTACAAACCGCTGCGCAACGAGCTGCTGCGCCTGGGACTGACGCCCGAAACCACCTATCTGTACATGCGCGGACACGACCTGTGCGACGGGGTGGCCGTGCCACTGCTTAACATGGTGTGCGAACAGTTGCGACGCGAGCGTGAGCGCGAAATACGCCGTCTGGCCGAACACAATGTGCAAATGCAAAATGAGCTGTCGGCCTACCAAAATGCCACAGCGGCCATTGAGGAGATGCTGCGCAAGCACACCACATACACCGAATGCCCGCAATATAAACGGGTGCAAGCCGACATTAAAGACTTTATTGACTCTCTCCACCCCCAAACCGATACTGCAGCACAACCTGCACCCCCAACCTCATGATACTGCGCATTAAGAACATGGTCTGCCCCCGTTGCATCATGGCCGTCACCAACACGCTGTCACAACTCGGCCTCACGCCCGACAGCGTGTCGCTGGGCGAGGCGCACATAGCCGAGACACCCGACCAATCGCAATTAGAGCAAATACGCCAGGCATTGATAGCCATAGGCTTTGACCTGGTCGAAAACAAGTCCGACCTGTTGATACAGCGCATCAAGCAATCGGTTATGACCTACGTCCGCCACGACAAGTGCACAAGCCAGCCATTGTCCGAATGGCTGGCCACAACCATACATACCGACTACCCCACCCTGAGCCGCGCCTTTGCTGCCGCCGAGGGGCGCACCATCGAAAAGTACCACCTGTTGCAGCGCATGGAGTATGTTAAGGAACTGATAACCTATGACGATTTGAGCATAAAGGAGATAGCCTGGCGCACAGGGTTCTCAAGCGTGGCACATCTCTCGCGCCAGTTCAAGCAACTCACGGGCATGACGCCAACAGCCTATAAAGCCTGTGGACATCACGAACGTCAGCCACTCGACACGCTATAAGGTAAACAAGCCATGGTTAACCAACTCACCCAATTTGTGCGCCGCCACACCAAGCTGTTAGCAGCACTGGCCCTCATCATCTGCGCCGTGCTGCTTTATTGCGTCAACCCCGTTGGCCACACTTTTGTGCCCAAATGCGCATTCAAGCTAATCACCGGCTACGACTGCCCGGGCTGTGGCGCACAACGTGCCATTCACGCCCTGCTGCATGGCCGGTTATCCGAAGCCTTGAGCTACAACTACTTCATGGTTTATTCTGTGCCATACCTTATGGCGGTGCTGTACACCGAATATGCCGTCAAGGGCAAACGCCAGTGGCGGTTGCGCCGCATATTCGAGGGCAAAACGGCCATCACGCTCTACATTGTGCTATTCGTAGCATGGGGCATTGTGCGAAATGTGCTTTAATGTATTGCTGTCCGGCTAAACGCAAATATGCGAACGGGGCCAGGCTCTAAACGCTACAACTAAACGCTATCTCTAAACGCTAGACTAAACGCTAGCATCAAACGCTAGCTCTAAACGCTAGCACCAAACGCAAGCTCTAATGGGGGCGACGCGCCTCGCGTCGGGACAATTTCATACACTAAATAAAGGCTCGCAGACAACGCTAATTACACGTTTGTCTGTGAGCCTTTGCCTTAATGCCCGACGCGGGACGCGTCGCCCCCATTAGAGCTTGCGTTTGGTGCTAGCGCTTAGAGTTAGCGTTTAGTGCTAGCGCTTAGAGTTAGCGTTTGGTGGTAGCGTTTAGTGCTAACGTTTAGAGCTAGCGCTCAGTGCTAACATTTGGCGCTTGACCCCGTTCGCATATTTACGTTGTACAGTACAACAATAATTTAAGATATGACAATATAAACGAGATACTACCCACGTCAGATCCATCAGCCTAATCAATGCGATGCACCATCTCGCGGAAGATCTCAGCCATAAGCGGCTGCACCGCATTGGCAGCGCGCTGCACCTCCTCGTGGCTCACCTCCACAATCTGGCCCTCAATGCCCAAGTCGGTAATGATGCTGATGCCAAAGGTGCGAATGCCACAGTGGTGGGCCACAATCACCTCGGGCACAGTTGACATGCCCACGGCATCGGCACCAAAGGTGTGGTACATCTTATACTCGGCCGGCGTTTCAAAGGTCGGGCCCTGGGTGGCAAGGTACACGCCCTCCACCGTGCGAATGCCCTTTTCCTTGGCAATGCTGCGCGCCATGTCGAGCAATTTGTGGTCGTAGGCTTCGTGCATGTCGGGGAAACGCGGCCCCGTAGGGAAGTTTGGACCATGCAGCGGGTGCTCGGGCATAAAGTTGATGTGGTCGGTAATAAGCATGAGGTCGCCAATCTTGAAGTCAGGATTCATGCCACCGGCAGCATTGCTCACAAAGAGGGTCTTGATGCCCAATTCATACATCACACGCACAGGGAAGGTTACCTGCTTCATGTTGTAACCCTCGTAGTAGTGGAAACGACCTTGCAGGGCCATCACATTTTTGTCGCCCAAACGGCCAAATATCAGTTTGCCACTGTGTCCCTCAACCGTGCTTACCGGGAAATTAGGAATATCCTTATAGGCAAACTCATCTACTATCTCGATTTCTTCGGCAAGGTGTCCCAAGCCAGTGCCAAGAATAATGGCAGTGTGCGGACGCATTTGCGTGTGGACTTTAATCCACGCAGCAGTTTCTTTAATTTGCTCTAACATAATCAAGTATTGTTTGGTTGAACAATTTTTCGTCAGTACGTGCCGGCTCAATGTCCACCACAATGGGCTGCACCAGCAAGCTGTCAACTAATGGTTGCGGCAGGCTATGCGCTATTTGCCGCAGGCGCTCCACATCTTTCTGCGTGGTCACCGCCAGCTGGCAGTTGTTAGTGTGCCACAAACGCGACAACCATTTGGCATCGGCCAGCGTAAACGTATGGTGATCGCGAAATTCGGCCAAAGTCACCTCTGCCCCCATTTGTGCAAGATATTGCTTCAGCGGTGCCGGATTGGCTATGCCAGCCACCAGCAGCACGCGTTTAGAGGCCAAATCCTCGGGCTCAACGTTTGAACCATCGAGGCGCTGCAACACGCCATAACGCACCTGGCTGTAAAACAAGCGTTGCCCTTGTGCCACACCCAATGTCGGACGTTCATTTTCGGCACACTTGGTCACCACTATCAGCTGGGCGCGGCGGGCAGCACAGGCCGGTTCGCGCAAGCGTCCCCATGGCAGCAAATGGTCGTGGGTGTAAAGGCGGTTGGCACACGTCAGCAGTATGTTGAGCCCGGCCCTGACCTGGCGGTGCTGATAGGCATCGTCAAGCACTATGACGTCGGGCGGCGTGCTGAGCTTGAGCAGTTGGGCTATGCCATACACGCGTTTTTCGCATACGGCCACAGTGGCAAAGGGGCAGTTGTGCAATATTTGGTAGGGCTCGTCGCCAATGTCGGCAGCCCCGTGCCGGGCGGCATCGGCCAGTATGTAGCCCTTTGTGTGGCGTCCATAACCGCGCGAGAGCATGGCCACGCGATAGCCATTGTGGTGCAGCAAACGCAGCAAATACTCCACATGGGGGGTCTTGCCCGTACCGCCCACAGCCAGATTGCCCACACAGATGACGGGCACGCCGAAACCTTGCGATGCAAGCACCCCATGGTCGTAAAGCCATGCACGCGTCACAGCCACCGCCCCCCAAATGAGTGAAAGCGGTGCCGTGACAAGGGGCAATATGTAGGATAACAGTTTGATGAGGTTACACGTTTATGGGGTGTTCAAAATGATTTTACTTCACATTCGGCACATAGAACATGCGCGCCTGTACGCAGCTCTTTGCATCGAAGCTGCGCAAACCGCCCACAAAGCGCAAGGGCTGATAGTACTCGCCAAGGGCCGTTTGCAGTTTCTCTTCCATATAGTCGCGCTTTACGGTACTGTCGAGGAATTGGTCAATCCACGACGACTTTTGCGGACAAGAGGTGAGGTAGTACGACTTCAAGCCGGCACGCTGGGCAGCCACGGCAATGGCATCGTCGAGTGTGCCAAGTTTGTCAACCAACTTGATGCCGAGCGCCTGTGAACCAGTCCATACGCGGCCTTGGGCAATGCGGTCAACCTGCGTCGGGGTCATGTGACGGCCAGCTGCCACACGGCTCAAAAAGAGTCGGTAACCGCGATTTACATAGCCCTGCATGGCAGCAGCCTCGTCGGCATTAAAGCCACGCCCCATGGCACCAAAGTCTGATGCCTTGTTTGTCTTGACCACATCGAAGTGCAGACCCAGTTTTTCGGTCAGCAAGCCGCTGGCGTCGGGTATCATGCCAAATATGCCTATACTGCCAGTAAGGGTGGTAGGTTCGGCCACAATGTAGTCGGCACCGCACGACATGTAATAGCCGCCCGAAGCCGCCATGCCGCTCATCGACACCACCACGGGTTTCTTTTGTTTGAGCAACTGGATAGCACGCCACATCTGTTCCGAAGCATAGGCACTGCCACCCCCCGAATTGATGCGCAGCACCACAGCCTTCACCTTGCTGTCGTTGGCCAGTTTGTCAAGGTCGGCCACCACTTTGCTGCCCACAATTTGCGACATTTCGCCTGAAAAGTTGGTGTGCGCAGCCTCGTCTACAATGTCGCCCTCGGCATAGTACACGGCTATGGCTCCATCGCCCGAGGTGGGCGCCACATCGAGTTTGGCCAACTGGGCCGGGTCGATAAAGTTCACCTTGTCCTGCTTGCTGCAAGCACGCAACACCTGGCGCACTCCGTCGTCATAAGTCAATGAGTCTACCAGGCGGGTGGCCACATACTGCTTGGGGTCGGCAAAGGTGGTGTAGCGGTCGGCATAGGCATTGAGGCTGTCCACCGCCAAGCGGCGCGAAGCTGCCACGTCCTTGCACACCTGTTGCCAGATGCTGCCCACAAACGACTGCACCTGCTCGCGGTTGGCATCGCTCATGCCAGTCAGTATAAACGGCTCAACGGCACTCTTGTAGGTGCCCACCTTGAACACTTGCATCTTTACACCCACCTTTTTGAGCAAGTCGGTGTAAAATATGGGTTGTGAGGCTATGCCATGCCAATCTATCATGCCGCTCGGATTGACAAACAGCTTGTCGGCGGTCGATGCCAAATAGTAGCTGCCCTGGGTGTAACTGTCGGCATAAGCTACAATAAACTTTTTGCTTTGTTTGAAGTCCATCAAGGCATGACGCAGTTCCTGCAATGTGGCATAGTCGGTGCTCAGCACCCCGCCCTCAAGGTAGATGCCGCTGATGCGACTGTCGGTTTTGGCCACCTTGATGGCCTTTATAATGTCGTCAAGGCCCTGGTTGTCGGCCGCATCGTTGCCCAAATATTTGGCAAACGGATTGTCGTTTGAGCGCTCGGTGATGGTGCCGCTCAGGCTGATGCGCAGCACTGTGCCGTCCTTGATGGTGGGCTTGCTGTCACTGCTGGCTGCTATAACGCCCATCACAATGAAGCTCAGCACCAAGGTGAACACGCTAATGCAAGCTATACCAACAATAGTGGCTAAAACGTACTTCAGAAATTGTTTCATAATTTGTGGTTGTTTTGTTGTTCGTTACTGCACAATTTGACGCAGCTATTTGTGCTTTTACTACAACACTTCGTAAGATTTATTTTGCACCCGCCCTCGCGCGCGCACGCGTCAGACCGTTTCCACATCTTTTACTTGCATCTTACACTAATTGTGCGTTACGGCATGATTTTCAACACATTACGCAGTGTAGGATATACTCAAAGCTACCTACACTCACGTGCACTAATTGCACGTGCACTTGCACCAACCTGCACGACGCGCACGGGGCAGATTTTTCGGTAGTTTGATGCGGCAATTTCAGCAACGGGAGGGCGTATTTTCTGTTGCGGGAGGGCGGCATTTCTGTCGGAGAAAACGGTTGCACGGTCTGCTATTACAGGTTTTGCGCCCCGTTATGTAGGCTGCAACGCTGAGTGCAAGCAGTGTGTAGGCAAGGTTTTACTTATCCTACACTGTGTAACCAACTCATTATCAGCGCGTTACATTCAAATAGTGTAAGATGGCAGATAAACTTCGTTTTCCTTTTTTACGGAGGTGCCGGCATACGTACGCCCCAGTTTTCAAGCTGATTTTGACTGACGCTGAACGGCAGCACCGTTGTGTCTGTCAAAAGTCAATGTCCACCTCCACCGGACAATGGTCGGAGCCAAACACCTCGTTGTGAATGTTGGCATCGGTGAGTTGTGGCTGCAAGCGGTTTGACACCAGGAAGTAGTCGATGCGCCACCCCGCATTCTTTTCGCGGGCACGGAACCGGTACGACCACCAGGAGTACACGCCCTCAAGCGTGGGGTTGAAATAGCGGAAAGTGTCGGTAAAGCCGGCCTGCAGCAGTTGGGTGAATTTGGCACGCTCCTCGTCGGTAAAACCGGCATTCTTGCGATTTGTTTTGGGATTTTTCAAGTCTATCTCCTCATGTGCCACATTCAAGTCGCCACACACCACCACGGGTTTCTTGGCGTCGAGCGACAGCAAATATTGGCGAAAGGCATCGTCCCACGTCATGCGGTAGTCGAGTCGGCGCAGGCCGTCCTGCGAGTTGGGGGTGTAGACGGTGACAAGGTAGAACTGCGGCATTTCGAGGGTGATGACACGGCCTTCGTGGTCGTGCTCCTCAATACCAAGACCATAAGTTACGTTCAACGGTTTGTGACGCGTAAAAATGGCTGTGCCCGAATAGCCTTTCTTTTCGGCCGAATTCCAATACGACTCATAGCCCTCAAACGCCATGTCGAGCTGATGGGGCTGCATCTTTGTCTCTTGCAGACAAAAGAAGTCGGCATCGAGCGCTGCAAAACTCTCTCTAAAGCCCTTGCCATCGCAGGCACGCAGGCCGTTTACATTCCACGATATGAATTTCATTGACTTGTGTTTGCTTGTTCTAATCGGTTGGCGGATCTCTTGGTTAACGAGGTAACGGGTTAACAAAGAAATCCGTCAACGGGGTCTATTATATTCTGCGAAGATAGCAACTTATATTGATACCAAATGCAGTCTCACTTTTTTTTCTTAAATTTGCAACGCAATTTTATTACGCATTCTCTGCAAACTGTCATCATGAAACATATACTGCTGCTGGCTTTTGCCCTCGTAGCCTCAATGGCTGCAATGGCACAGCCTAAAATAGAATTTGACCATACAACTCAGGAACTTGGCACACTGCTTTGGCATGTGCCGCAAACTGCCACCTTCAAGGTGATAAACAAGGGCACTCAGGACTTGCTCATAACCAACGTGCGCACCGACTGCGGCTGCACCAATGCCGAATGGACTACCACGGCCATAGGGCCTGGCAGCACGGGCTACATCAAGGCCACCTACAATGCCGAGATGCTAGGCCACTTTAACAAGGGGCTGGCTGTGTACACCAATCTTGACCAACAACCGCACTACTTGTCGCTGATGGGCGTGGTGTCGATGACTAACGCCGAGGCTACCACCGAATATCCCTACAAAGTGGGTGAATACTACTTGAGCACGGACGATGTGGAGTTTGACGACGTGAACCGCGGCGACTCGCCCACCTATGTGCTGTCTATTCTCAACTCAAGCAAAAAGTCGTTCCGACCCGAACTGATGCACTTGCCAAAATACCTGACGGCACAAGCCGACCCAGCTGTGATTCGCCCCGGACGTGTGGGACGCATATTGCTCACACTCAACAGCAACGAACTGCACACCATGGGACTGACGCAAACAAGCATCTACCTGAGCCGCTTTATGGGCGACCGCGTGAGCAAGGAAACGGAAATAAACGTGTCGGCCACACTGCTGCCCGACTTTTTCGACACGCCCACGCAACACGCCCTTGCCCCCGTGGCTCAGCTTGACAGCACACACCTCACCCTCGGTCCGTTGGGCAAGAAGAAGAAGGTGACCGGACAGGTAATGCTGACCAATACGGGCAAAACGCCATTGGTTATCAGCGCCTTGCAGGTGTATAACCCTGGCATCAGCGTGAGTTTGAACAAACGCCGCATCGACCCGGGCCACACCGAGAAAATGAAGATTACGATCAGCACCAACACATCATACTTCAAAGGCCGCCGTCGCGTGCTGCTTATCACCAACGACCCCGACCACCCGAAAATTGTGATTGATGTGACGGTAAAGAAGTAAGCTGGCAAGCAACCACCAGCTCCTGTGCTGAGGACACAACGCACTACACGTTTTATATATACAAGCTGAACTAACACAGACACATTTTGCTACGATTTATCATGTTCTTCGTGACAGTATGCCAGGCGGTATGCTGCCACGCTATAATGACGTATACCGCAGACAACAGCGCGAAAAGCCTTAACACGTCGGGCGACCCACGCCCCGTAACTCTTTACATCACTACCATCGATGGCGAAGAACCGACCTTCGAAATAGTTTACCCACCCGAGGGGGGCACAGGTGTGGGCATCAGCAACCGTACCAAAGTGATAGGACGAATGGTTATGACTACTGGCACGGACACGCTCTACGATAGCGGCGAATGGGCCGAGGGCACATCGGGAATGTCCATCAAGGTGCGCGGCAACACATCGGCGGCCTCAGCCAAGGAGCAACTGCCTTACAAAATAAAGTTGGTAAAAAAGGCCGACCTGCTGATGCGGGGCAGCAAAGTATACAAACATAAAGATTGGGTGCTGCTGCGCGGCACATGGCATTCGAATGTGTTTGCCAACCAACAAACGTGTATTTTGCCACTGGTTGGCACTGAAGTGAGTCGTGCCACGGGGGCAGAATGGGCGCCCGAGGGTAACTTTGTGCAGGTATACTTGAACGGGAAATACCGCGGCATATACTATCTTATTGAGGCCATCGCTCGTGGTGACGGGCGCATACAGGTGGACGATAGTGGCTTTATAGCCGAGAACGACGCCTATTGGTGGAATGCCGACGATGCTTATTTCAAAACCTCACATCAGGAGAGTTCTATGGGCTGGACTTTCAAGTACCCCGACTTGAACGAGATAACTGCTGGACAAATGGACGAGATTGCAAACTGTATCGAGGCTTTTGAGGACTCGCTTTACAACAACCGCCCCTTGGACTGTATTGCCGACTTGCACTCTTTTGCACGATGGGTGCTGGCACACGACTATCTGGGCACGAAGGACGCTTGGGGCAGCAACATGTATATGTACCGCCAAAACCTTGACCCGCTGCACCCCGAAACGTCAAAACTGAAAATGGCTACGCCGTGGGATTTTGACTCTTCGTTCACCACGCCCGACGACGAATGGGGCGTGCCGCACTATGCCATTTGCTTTTACTACAACAAGTTGTTTACACGCCCCGATTTTGTGCAAGCCTACGTTGACGTATGGAACGAGGTGCACAACAGCATTTACACCGAGGTGGCCAACCGCCTTCATGCTTTTGAACAACGCAACACTACTGCATTCGAAACCATACGACTGACTTGCAATGCGCAGCAGAACATCAATTTGCAAGTACAGAACAGTCTGCACAACCAGGTGGAGGAAACGCTGCAACACCTGGCCACACGCGTAGCCACTGTGGACAGCTTGATGGCTTATTACACCTGGTGGCTCACGGGGGTAGCTGATTGCCCCACCAGCGCCCCTGTCACGAGCAGAGCCATCTACAACACGACCGGTCAAAAGGTTACTACCACCACCCCACTCCATCAGTTGCCTGCAGGGGTTTACATCGAAGTTGGCTCCGACGGACGGGCGTGTAAAGTCATAAAGAAGTAATTTTTTGGGCTACCGCTTGGATATTTCACAAAATGTTCCTACCTTTGCACTACCAAAATCGGAAAGTAGCGCAGTTGGTAGCGCACTACGTTCGGGACGTAGGGGTCGGGCGTTCGAGTCGCCTCTTTCCGACTGAAGAGAGAGGATATATTTTATATTCTCTCTTTTTTTGTGCAAAGCCTCATAAGCGAAATGCCGCCTCTTTCCGACAGAAAAGAGGGTGTGTCAAAACGACGCACTCTTTTTTTGTACAGCCTATAAAAGCCTCATAAGCGAAATGTCGCCTCTTTCCGACAGAAAGTAAATAAAATATTGGACACCAACTCACAATAAGAAAGAATATGGCAGAACATAAAATTATTGCCAATAACGGTTCGTCTATAGTTCTATACACAACTGAAGGAGGCAACACCCAACTTGAAGTAAAATTAGAGAATGATTCTGTTTGGCTCAACAGAGAGCAAATTGCTCAACTTTATGAAAGAGACTACAAAACAATCGCAAAGCATATCAATAATGCATTGAGAGAAGAACTTAAAGGCGAGCCGGTAGTCGCAAAATTTGCGACACCCAAGAAATATGGCAGGAAAGAGGGTCTTACTCAAATGCAGAAAATCAATAAGTAGTTCTGACATGAAGGACTTTGCCGCAATAGATTTTGAGACGGCTAACAACGAGCGCAGTTCGGTTTGCTCGGTTGGCATCGTTGTAGTGCGTGACGGTGAGATAGTGGATAAGTTTTACTCGCTCATCAAGCCCGAACCTGAATATTATAACTACTGGTGCAGTAAGGTGCACGGCCTTTGCGCTGCCGATACTGAAGATGCGCCAATATTTCCTGAGGTGTGGAAACGGATAGAGCCCAAGATAACGGGACTCCCTCTCGTGGCGCACAACAAGGCTTTTGACGAAAGTTGCCTGAAGGCTGTATTCCGCGTGTATCAGATGGATTATCCTGACTACGAGTTTCACTGCACTTACATCGCCTCGCGTAAAGTTTGGCCCAAAGGACATCATACCCTCGACATTATTGCCGCACGATGTGGTTATGACATTACAAACCACCATCACGCTTTGGCCGACGCCGAAGCTTGTGCTGCCATTGCGATGGCTATTTTATAACAAATATTGCTGTCCGGGAAAGCGTAAACATGCGAACGGACTCAAGCACTAAACGCTACCTCTAATGGGGGCGACGCGTCCCGCGTCGGGATAAATGCAATGCTCATACACTGAATAAAGGCTCACAGACAGCTAATTTTACACGCTTGTCTGTGAGCCTTTGCCTTATTATCCCGACGCGGGACGCGTCGCCCCCATTAGAGGTAGCGTTGAGCCCGTTCGCATGTTACGTTTACCAAGCTGCAATAATTTGAGATGGGAAACCACAAAGCGCATGGCGATGACTACGGATATAAGTCATCATACGCGCCACACATTATTTGCCAAACAGTGCCTTGAGCAAAGCGCGACCTATTTTACGCTCCACACCGGCACGTGTGGTTGGAATGCCCGTTGTGCGGGCAAACTGTTGTTTGGCACGGGTGATGCCCAATGCGCGCTTGAGCGAGAAACTCAAACCTGGAATGCGTGTGTTTGTCATAATTGGGAGTTTTTATAGCGTTGGACCTATTTACTTGTTAATCGGAATCTCTACCAGATACATCACTTTATTAACGTGGTATTATCCAATGAGTTCAATTTGTTATTCTTAGTGCAAAGTTAAACTGGCGGCGTGCCGTTTACACACATTCTGCAATATTATATGCAAAACCATAATTTTGCGCATTAAGCCACGGTGCAATATTGCAACACGCCTTCCACAGCCCACTCGTCACGTGGCACACACGACAAGCCTGTCTATATGGCTGCAATGTGCTGCCACTCCTCATCTTGGAGCAGTGGCACAAGTTCGCCGTCTTCGTTCGAGCAATAGAACATGGTTGCAGGCAAGTCTATGGTATAATTGCCCAACAGCTCATTACGCACAATGCAATAGCTGTCTACGTGGTATAGCAAATTGCCAAGTGCCTTGATTTGCTTTTTTAGTAACGCCAGCATGGGGCCACGCGTACTGTAATCGCAAATGTTGGGTGCTTTAGACAGCGTGCCGCCAAACTTGGCATATATCATACGATACTTCTGCATCAAGCGGTCCATGTGACGGTTAAACTTGTCCAAAGACTTTTGGCCACCAGTCGGCGGCGTAAAGTTGATACCACCATTGGCGGCCTCGAGCATAAACAGTGCATAGAGGGCCTTTTCGCGACGGTGTATTTTCTCTATTTTGGCATCAGCATCCGGAAAGCGTATGTGCCCGTTCACAGTGTCAATCACCACCGTGCTTTTGATGCCGCGGCGCAGCATGAGCAAATCGAACAACTGACGATAAAACCCCTTGTACACAAAATGGCCAGGGGTATTGTGCCAATAGTTCAATCTCATATTACTGAAATGCTGTGCAAAAGTGGCAAGCAGCTTGTTTATATCACTTACAATATTCTTTCCCAACTCAAGCAGCATGAAGTTTGAATAGCTCCTGCCTTCAACCTCCGACTCGCCCACCTTCACCATCAGCGATGGCGCAATCATCAACATTTGCTTCACGCCGAGTTTGGCAGAGAGCAAATCGCGGCAGAATTCGGGTGTAGTGAGGTGGCACAAGCGCTGCTGCACATTTTGCGCACGCTCGTTGCTGACTGAGGGGTAAAGGAATTTGATGGTCTGAAACAACACTTCGGGCTGAATGCTGTCATATTGCAGGCGGGGGATATACACAAAGTCAAACCCCGCCAAGCGTATTTTGCTTGCCAACTCGTCGTAATGCGCCTCTATGCAGCTGTTGACGTGCGCGTCATACTGACACTCTACGTACAGTATCTGGGTGTCATCAAATTGCATATAATCATTGTTCACCGACAGCATGCTCACCGACTCGTTATTTTCATTCTCCAAGCAATAACGCAAGGCCAATATGAGCAAGGCCTCAGCACGGGCACAATAATTGTCGGACATAGCCACCTCAGTAAAGTCCGTTATAAGTTGTTGGCGCAATGCCGCATCTGACTGCAACAATATGTGCAACGCATCGGCAAATGTCAGCTTTTCGGCCATACACTCGTCGTCGGGCGCTATGTGATAGCGCGCACGCATTTTTTCTAAATAGCTTATTTCTTTGCAGTCTATTATGCCGTCAGCCCTTATCAAGTCGGCCACCACACGCATCAAACTCGCTTTCTCGTTTTTCGTCATAATCTCATAGCATTAGCATTACGGCATTATTTTCGTTCCGTAACGCGAATATAGTTAAAAGCATTTTACGCCCCACCAATTACACACGCATTAACACAATATTTATAAAATCACGCATATATTGCCGCAACATGGCATCTCACGAAATTGTAAATTTCAGCATGCTGCCGCAGCGGTTGGGGCTACACTTCTTAATGACAAAAACACCAAGATTGTTAACAAGCAAACGCAAAATATTTTGGTCTGGCGCAATTAGAACGTTGCAACAACAAATTCGAAAACTTTGGACATTACAGCCTCAACATTGCAAAATACAAGATAACGCGGACATTGATGCTTAACTTTGCCAACGAAAACAAACAAAACATAAGCAACCATGACTAATCCCAACGACCAAAAGCGCGAAAATATTTTCAAGCATCTCAAGGAATTCAACAAGGACACGACAAAGCTCTTTTTCGACCTTACAGCCGACGAAGCCAAGGCCCTGCTCATGACTTCGGCGCACTACCACAATTTTGAAATGCCCGAATACTTCAACTTTGACAATGTGCTCAATCATGTACAGAATACGGTGGGCAACCGTCCCTACACCAAGTGCCTGCACCAATCGATTGACATAAACAGTTGCAATGGGGTTAATATTGACATATTGCTCAACAAAGACGGACACTACGCAGTACGCCCCCTCACGCTGTGCAACCCGTACCTCTACTACTTTATGGTACGCACACTCTGCACGCCTGAGGCTTGGCAAAGCATCTCACAGAACTTAAACGCTTGCCAAGTGCCACACATCATGGCGGGCGGACTGCCTGTGGTGCCGGCTAAAGTGGAAAAGTTCCACAACAGCACCATCATATTTAACTGGTGGCGAAACATGGAGCAACGCAGCCTCGAATTGGCGGTTGACTACCGATATATGTTTGTAACCGACATTACCAACTGCTATGGCTCTATCAATCCGCAAACTATAGATTGAGCTTTGTCGCGCCGCAACACACAAAAGGCCACCGATAGCAATCATGCGCTCGCCAACGACATTATCAAACTGCTGCACGGCATGCAGCATGGCCACAACGCTGGCATTCCGCAAGGCAGCACGCTGTTTGACATATTGGCCGAGATTGTGCTGTCATACGCCGACTTGCTGCTGCACGAGGCATTGGAGCGCGAGGGCATTACGCAGGGGTATGAGGTGCTGCGCTACCGCGATGATTACCGCATATTCTGCAATAATAGTAACCAGCTCGAACGTATTTCATACATATTGCAGCAGGTGCTTGAAAGCCTTGGTTTGCGCATGAACACCGACAAGACACGCATTACCGACGACGTGGTGACAAACAGCATCAAACCCGACAAACTGTACATATTGGAGCATGCGCCCGTTATCGACGGCAAGCAGCACAACCTGCAAAAGCACTTGCTCTACGTCCTGCAGTTTGCACGCAAGTACCCCAATTCCGGACAGTTGCGCTCACTATTGTGCCGCATACACAAAAGGGTGATGAACGGTGATTATGGTGAGAAACTCACCCATGTGCTTACCGTAGACCTTACGGATGAGAATTCCACCACATCGAAAACGGCGGAGGATAAATTACCCGATATCATTACAATCATTGGCAACGCTGACGCGATGGCTGCCATTGCCTTGCAAATTGCCATCGAAAACATGCCCGTAGCCCATTATGCTTTGCGCATTATCGGTGACATTGTGAGTTACACGCAGGCACGCAAAATGGGCCTTCCTGAGAACCACGACGACTTGCTGCTGCGCATTCGCCAGCGCTTAATCAACATGCCTAACGCAGACTATCTCAAACTATGGTTGCAGAGTCTGACAAACAAACTGGATAAAGCCAACAACACGCCTTCGCCCTACGACACTCCCTTGTGCCGCCTGGTTGCCGGCCCACAAACCGAACTGTGGAATAATAGTTGGCTCGTCCCCGCACTCGCCAGCAGTCTGCCTGTACAATCTGTCGTTAACAAGGATGCCATACCTCAGGAGAGTAAAATAACAATCAACGAAAACAGCACCAACTTCTACGATGCGATAGAAGATGCGCTTAATAGTTTGTAAGTTGACAACTTGACATATACATACCGAGAATACTAAAAAAATGAGAGTGAAACGCTCGCACTATAATAGGCGAAGCGTTTCACTCTCACTTGTTTGTTAGTGGCTTTCAAAGGCTTTTCATTGCATTAGTCGTCCAGCATTTCCAATGTAAGCTCGCACCGGCACCCCGCATAAAAGGTGTCAAGCACCTGTTCAAACACATCGCCAGGACTAATGGCGTCAAAGAGCGTCATACACGATTGCACCTTCTGTGCATCTATGCCACCGAGTATTTGCTCTACCGGTGTGCCAGCGTGCTGCAACAGGGCACGGCTTATCTCTGTCAGCCGCTTGCGCAATGTGCGATTGGCCAAATAAGCTCGGGCCTCAGCCTCCGACGCTATACCGTAATAACGCGACATTCGGCTGTAACCAAGCCCGCGCATCTGCGGAAATATGTACCACACCCAATGCGACTGCTTGCAACCCTGCACAATCTCGGCCAAAGCCTTTTCGTACTGGCCACCGTCCTGTGCCTCAATAAATCTGTTTACATCATCTTCCATATTCTTGCCAGATAAAAAAGGTCCGGAGCAGTTTGTAATGCAACACTTACTGCTCCGGAACCATCATATACTAAACGTCATTAAAAATTAACCGTACCCAAGTTGCGGTCAACCAGCATGCCGTCCTTGGCAGTGAGGTTGAACTTGCCAGCCTTCTTGGCCTTGAACTTGATCACAAACAGGTTGTGGTCGCCCTCGTCAAGCAAGAAGTTGTTGCCACGGTTCACAAACGTGGGGAAGAGCTCCTTCTGGCCATTGGTGTGCAGACGGTCGTAGGTGAGGTTCACCATATCCTTCATGTTGAGCAGTTCAACACCTGCATACTCCAATTCGCTTGTGCTGTAAGGCAAAGCAAAGCTCAAGGCATTGACATAGTGCAAGCCCTTGCCGCTCACCGTTACCTCAACCATGTCGCCAGCGGCAAAGGTCTTCTTGTTAGGTGTGAGCACCAACTTGCCAGCCACCTTGTCGTTTGAGTTGCGCACACCGCCATCAAGTTCGGTTGCCACACACGAGATGTCGTAGGCATCAATCAAGCCATTCTTGTTGATGTCACCTGCACTCACATAGTCAAAGTCGCTATCGCCCTTGCGCAAGCCCGTATAGTTCATGTACGAGGTCAAGTCATTCTCGTCAATGCGCTTATCGTGGTTGATATCGCCCTGGTAGAAGCTTTCAGAGCCTGCCACCTTGAAGATGTACATCTGACTGCCCGAAGCAAAGTTGCCCACAGCCTTGTCAAGGTGCATCTTCACATAGCGTGCCTCAGGATTACCTGCAAAGCTGAATGTCTTGTGGTCGGCATTCTGTGCCCACTCAAATTTGACGGGGGCGCTCCATGTCTGGCGGTCGGTACTGTATGAGAAACTACCAGCGAGCAATGTGCCATTGCCTGCGTCCTCACGCGGAATGTATTCCAAGCGGTCGAGCTTGTTCACTGAGCGCAAGTCAATGGTAATGTCGGCAGGCACGCCCTCGCCCTTGCCCCACTTAGTGTGCCAGGGGCTCTTCTCATCAAAATCGAACATCTTGTCAATGCCCTGGCCCGGCTGGTCCTCAGCAGAGTTTTGGGCCTTGATGCCCTTGATGGCGAACTCGAGCGGGTTGCTCTTTGTTGTGGCCGAAGCATTGCTCCAGTCCGAATAGCCGTCCTTGTTCACAGCACGCACCTTGAAGGCGTATGCCGTTTCGGGGTCAAGGCCATCGATTGTAAACGCGTTGTCGCGTATGGTTGAGTAGAGCATGCCGTTATACTCTATTTCGTAGAAGTCGGCATTCTCCTGCTTGTTCCACGACGGCGTAAGGCTGAACACGCCCACATTGTTCTCGGCAAAGTCCACCTTCGGAGCCGAAAGCGCACCAGAGTGTGTGCGCAGGCGGTCGGCCGGATTAAACTCAAAGCCGTCTACCTTCACGTCTATCAAGTTGGCAGTTACATCAGTCTTGCCAATCTTCACGAGCAGCTGCGGGTTCTTTATTATTTCCTTCTTGGCCATCTCGCTACCGGGGGTAGCAAAGCGGTTGAGGTTAGGCTTTTCGTTATAGTAGTACACATCGCTGCCCTTTTCAAAGTCGGCAAGCGAGGTCACCTTTGTCAGTTTCACACCCTTCTTGCCCACCTTGGCAGTCACGCTCTTGGGCGCCTTGCTCACATTGATGCGGAGCTCGGTCTCCTTTTGCGGTTCAAAGCCCTCAAACTTGCCGTAGGTAGGATTGATAGTCACCACAAGTTTACCCTTGCCGTTGGCATAGGTCGACACCGCGGTACGTGTACACTGGCCACTCAGGTACTCCTGCGTCTCGCCATCGTCATCATACTGGCTGAAACCATTTGTGCCAGCTGCCGTAGAATATATTTCGTAAGCACGGTAGTCCTTGCGTATCTGCGACGGGTTGTTGTTGGGGTTGGCCATCGGAATGATGGCATCGGCCTTCACAAACACGGGCAACTTCCACAGCGGTGCATCGTAAGTGTTGATAATGCGTCCACCCTCGTACACATCGCCATTGTAATAGTCCACCCAACGGCCCTCGGGCAAATAAATGCCATTGCGTATGTCGTTGCCGTCCTTGTCCATCTTCGTTTCCTTATATATAGGTGCTACAAGGAATGACGGACCATACATAAACTGATACTGCGTGTCGCTGCCCAACGTGTAGTCGTTAGGATAGTCAAGGAACATGGCACGTACCATGGGCTTGCCGTCCACAGCCTGGCGGGCTATGGTGTAGGTGTAGGGCAACAGTTCGCTCTTCAGTTTGAGGTATGAGCGGTTGATGCTTGTTGCGGGTTCGCCTAACACCTCGGGATATTTGGGGTTAGCGCCCCAGCCGTCCATATTCAGCTCCATGGGGGTAAAGGTCTTCCACTGGAACTCACGCACATTTACGGGCACATTCTTACCGCCAAAAATACCATCTACGTCCGACGTGATGTTGGGCTGGCCCGAAAGGCCCGAGCCGATAAATGTCGGGATATGGAAACGTATGTATTCCCAATCACCGCCAGTTTGGTCACCACTCCAGATGCCTGCATAGCGCTGCGTGCCGGCCCAGCCGTCGAGTGAGATGATGAACGGGCGGGCATTCGAACCATAATAAGGCATCACCTGTGCCACATCGGCCACACCATTCAAGCCAAATGAATAGCCATAGCCTACCCACGCCACATCGGTTTTGAGCACACGCACACCTGCATCGCGCACTTCCTTCACAATGTCGCGTTGCAGCAGAGGCTCAATGCCCTCTTTGGGGTGAAGGTCGCTCTGTGTCCAAAGGCCAATGTGTACACCCTTCGAACGGGCGTAGTCGCCAAAGTCCTTCAGGTTTTGTATGTTGCCATCGAGCGACGATGTCTGACCATAGCCCGCACCATAACCATCGTTGGGCAAGAACCAGCCAAGGGGCATGTCGTTATTGATGTAGCGGTCGATAGCTGCACGTGCCGAGAACTGATAATTATTCTTCTCACCATTAAGGCTCTCCTTCACACCGCCATTATCCTTTTGGCTCTCGTTGTAGCGCTTGCCGTCCTCGTAGAGCATGAAGCCGTTGTCGGCCTCCTTCCAGTAGTCGCGGTTGTAAGCATTGAGGTGACCTTCGTAAAAACCGAACTTGGGCAGCAGCACCGGGTTACCAGTGAGCTGGTAAAAGTCGTTGAGCAGGTCTACCGGTTGTTTGTCCACCATAATAAAGGCGTCGAGGTAGTCTTCCTGATGCGACAAAATAACCTTGCCCTCCTCGGTGGCGCCAAAGTCGTAGCGGCCAGGCTTAAAAGTGTTCCACATCACACCATAGCCACCTGTGCTCCAGTAGAAAGGCGTGGGCGATGCCACACCGCCATCTACCCAGTTGTTGGTGTTTTCGATGGCAATGCTCTTGCCCTTGTGGCTGAAGCGTCCGTTCTGCACACCGCCACCGTAAAAGTACTCGCCCGATTGTGCCTTGAGCGTCAATGTGGTGCTGTTCTTGTCAAACGACACAGGAGCCACGCTCTCCACCACTGTTTCGCCACTCTTAGTGTCTACCACGGTCATCAAACCCGTCTGCTTGTCAAAGCGCACGGCAATGCGCGGTGTCGAAATTACCACGCCGTTGCTCTCGTTGCGCAAGTCAACGCTCTGTGTTGAGCGGCGTGCGTTCTCCACCAATATCTTGGCGGGAGGAGTGGCCTGCGGGTCGCGTACCACACCACCGTTGTCATCGCGGAAGAGGCGGAATATGTTGTCGCCATAAAAATCTACTGTCAGTTGCTTGCCATCAGCATAAGTCACCTCAACCGTGGTCGGATTTATTTTAGCCACATTCTTAATAGGGTTGCTTGAGGGCGCTGCAGCTTGTGTCACAGCACTGTTCTGCACCAACCCCGAAGCCAAGGGCAGAGCCTGCACGCCGTTGGGCGTGATGGTCAGTCCTGCCACAGCCAAAGGCAGAGCCATCACAAGTGTGGCGCATTTGTTGCCACGCTTGTTCTGAGTATTTCTTTTCATAATTTTGATGAGTATTGTTAGTATTATGCGCCAAAGTTACATATTATTTAGCAAATATGTGCGCACGCATCTGTTTTATCACACACATCACATGTGTTATTCATAATCGTTGCATTATTATACCACACAAAAAAGAGTAGCACAAACATTTCCGCTTGTGCTACTCTTTTGAGTTGGGGTATCCGGACTCGAACCAGAAAAGGCAGGACCAGAATCTGCAGTGTTACCATTACACCATACCCCAATGCTTTTTAACACCTCCACCCTACCCGAGCAAGAGACTGCTAAATAAATTTGTTGGGGTACCCGGACTCGAACCAGGAAAGGCAGGACCAGAATCTGCAGTGTTACCATTACACCATACCCCAATCAAACATAAAAAATGGAGTGTACCGGGAAGCATTGCTCTCGAATACGGGTGCAAAAGTAGCACTTTATTACAAACCCGCCAAATTTTGCGGCGTTTTTTTTCTAACAATCTGTCCAACGGCTACCCGAAACAAGCCGTTATGAGTCGATGTCCGAAATTAGTTCGATATAAAATGGTGCTGCATTTCCGCCAGTGGGCAAACTAATTTTCCTTTTCACATAGCCCATGAGTTATGAGATCTGCCGCTGACGCGGAGAACATAAGAGCAAAAGTGCGGCAAAGGTAGCACGAAGGCATTGCACCCATCAAAAAAAGCATACGACTTGTACACAAAAGATTTGTCCCCTCCCCGTCATCCCTCTTATAAATGAATGTGTGTGCTTTTTCTGCCATCTTACACTTTTTGCACGTAACAAGTTGATATTCAGAGATTCCAAGTGTGTAAGATGATTTCAAAACATCTTACACTCCCCTGCACACATCTTACACACCACACCCCGTTGCCTTGCAATCGGTTTTGTTGTACGCGGTGGGGGTTACGCCATAGGGACGTAGAATAATTTGTCGGAGCAACAGACTTTTCTACTCCCCGATGCCGTAATATCGCCCTCCCGTGATTGTGTCGTGTGGCAGCGTGTGGGGTGTGTAGGTTGTGCAGGTTGCGTGTAGGTGGAATTTGCAGCATCTTACACTGAGCAATATATTGATAATCAATGAGTTGCAACGTATTTGTGTAAGATGTAAGATACTCGGTGTGTAAGTTTTTGTAGTATAGTAAAACCATTCTGATATTATAACTCATGCTCACGGATCACACCGATCGCACGGATTTTTCACTAAGTGCTTTAGCACCACGGAAATGACGGAATTGACGGATTTTATGAGCATTGCATGCTCACTTCGCTATTTGCCCGTAACGTGCCCGTAGTGAAATACGTAAGCACAGATTATGTAGTAAAGAACTTGTCCGCAAGCAACGGGCTAATAGCGAAGTGAGCATGCAATGCTCATAAAATCCGTCAATTCCGTCATCTCCGTGGTGCTAAAGCACTTAGCGAAAAATCCGTGCGATCGGTGTGATCCGTGAGCTTTAATATCAGAATGGTTTCACCTGACAGTATCGTTTTTCAATACACGCCATTCAATGGCACAAAAAGTGATGAAGTCAGGAATTTGGTGCTGTATCTCCGCCGTTGGGCAAACCAACTTTCCCTCTCACATAGTTCACCGCACAACAAGTCCAAACTACACAATATGCTAAAAATAGTCATGCAGCACGTACACTTTATCAATATAATGCTTAAATTTGCGCCAATATTAAACTGAGCCACTGGCAGAACCAGCTCTGGCAAGCCTGCACTTGCCTTTCCGTCTGCCGGCACAACTAAACACAGAGTAATATGCAGAATATTGATTGGGCCAACCTCAAGTTTGGTTACATGCCCACCGACTACAATGTGCGCTGCTACTACCGCAACGGCAAATGGGGAGAGATTGAAGTAAGCTCTTCCGAAATCATCAACATACACATGGCTGCCACTGCCTTGCACTACGGCCAGGAAGCCTTCGAGGGCATGAAAGCCTTCCGCTGCCCCGACGGCAAAATCCGCGCTTTCCGCATCAAGGACAATGCTGAGCGCCTGCAAAGCACTTGCCGCGGCATATTGATGCCCGAACTGCCTACCGAACTCTTCGAGGCTATGGTCAAGAAGGTGGTCAAACTCAACGAGCGCTTTGTACCGCCCTACGAGAGCGGCGCCTCGCTCTACATACGTCCGCTGCTCATCGGCACAGGCGCACAAGTGGGTGTTCACCCCGCCAACGAATATCTGTTCGTCATCTTTGTCAGCCCGGTAGGCCCCTACTTCAAGGGCGGATTTGCCACAAACGACTACGTTATCATACGTGAGTACGACCGCGCTGCACCACTCGGCACCGGACGCTACAAGGTGGGTGGTAACTATGCCGCAAGTCTTGCTGCCAACAAAATGGCTCACGACGCCGGCTATGCCTCTGAATTTTACCTCGATGCCAAGGAAAAGAAGTACATCGACGAATGCGGCGCTGCCAACTTCTTCGGCATCAAGGACGGCAAGTACATCACGCCCAAGTCATCATCTATACTGCCCTCCATCACCAACCGCAGCTTGCAACAACTGGCCAAGGACCTCGGCATGGAGGTGGAAGTGCGCCCCATACCCGAAGAGGAACTTTCTACCTTCGAGGAGGCCGGCGCTTGTGGCACAGCCGCTGTAATCAGTCCGATACGCAAAATTGACGACCTCGAGAACCACAAGAGCTACGTCATTTCAAAGGACGGCAAACCGGGCCCCTGGAGCGAGAAACTCTACACGCACCTGCGCGCCATTCAGTATGGCACAGAACCTGACGTGCACGGCTGGACTACCGTTATTGAATAAATAGACACTTATTCCCCTTGGGGCAAACACCACACATGATGAAGAGAATAACACATCTGCTGCTTGCCTTGTTCACCCTGTCGGTGCTTGGCGGCCTTGTGGCCTGCAACGGCGACAAGAAAAAACTTGAAGACAAGGAGAAGGAATTGGCCGAACTGCGCCAACTGGCCGAACTCGACAAAAAGGAAATGGAAAACCAATATGCCGAGTTTGCCAGCCAATATGGCGAGCTGAAAAAAGGCATCAAGGATGACTCCCTTGTCAACCGGCTCAACCAGGAGCAGGCACGTGCCGAAGCTCTGCTCAAGGAATTGCGAAACACAAAGGCCAACAGTTCGGCTGAAATTCTGCGTCTGAAACGCGAACTGGCCACTGTGCGTGCCGTACTGCGCGACTACATTCGCCAGGTCGACTCGCTGCAGCAAGCCAACCACGCCCTTATTGGCGAACGTGACATGGCACGTGCCGACGCTGAACGCGTGCGCATGGAGAATACCAACATTCAGGCCGAAAATTCACACCTCAACGAACGTGTGGCCATAGCGGCACAGCTCGACGCCACGGGCATCAGCATCACACCGCTGAAAAAGAACGGCAAAAGTGCTAAAAAGAGCAAGGACATTGCCCGCTTTGCCGTTTCATTCACCATCACACGCAACGTGACTGCCTCGGCTGGCAACCGCACCGTCTACGTCCGTCTGCTCAAGCCTGGCCAGCAAGTAGTCAACCAAAGCGGCACCTTCCACTACGAAAACCGCGCCATTGGCTACTCTGCCGCCAAAACCATCGAGTATACCGGACAGGAGGTACACGTCACACTCTACGTGCCTGTCAGCGAGTTCCTCAGCGGCGGCGCCTACTCTGCCTACATCTTTGCCGACGGACAGATGATTGGCTCTGGCAGCACTTCGCTTGCTAAATAAGTTTTATCCCAGCGTCATCACGCTACTCTACTATCAAAGGCTCATGCGCTGTTACGGCACATGAGCCTTTTATACAAGGAATAAATCCGTTAGAAACGGGACTCTCGGTTAACAAAGCCATAGGTTAACAAGCAAATATGTTATGCACCACTCTTCGCGTTCTACACAAAGTGACAAGTAACGTAAAAACTTAACCAACTTACCAATCAACCAACTCCACTAACGCGTAAAAACAAACATATCATGACACCCAATATCACCCCCGTACTGTTGCTTACAGGCTATCTGGGCAGTGGCAAAACCACCCTGCTCAACCGCATACTTTCTAACAAGAAAGGCATCAAATTTGCCGTCATTGTCAACGACATTGGCGAGGTTAACATCGACGCAAGCCTCATAGCACAAGGCGGCATTGTGGGCGAAGGCGACGACAGCCTTGTACCCCTGCAGAACGGTTGCATCTGCTGCACACTCAAAATGGACCTCGTGCAGCAACTCAGCGACATTGTGGCACAACAGCGCTTCGACTACATCGTAATCGAGGCCAGCGGCATCTGCGAGCCGGCCCCCATTGCTCAAACCATCTGTGCCTACCCCAGCATGTACCCCAACCTGGCCACCAATGGCATTGCCAAACTCGACTCCGTGGTGACCGTAGTAGATGCCTTGCGCCTGCGCGACGAATTTGCGGGCGGCAACGATCTCAACAAGAAGGACATGGCCGAGGACGACCTTGCAAGTCTGGTTATTCAGCAAGTAGAGTTCTGCAACATGATTTTGCTCAACAAGGCATCTGAGGTCAGCGCACAGGAACTTGACCACATCAAAGCCATTCTGCGCGAGTTGCAGCCCAAGGCCGAAATCATCACTTGCGACTACTGCGACGTAGACCTCGACCATCTGATCAACACCAACGACTTCGATTTTGAACGCGTAGCTACTTCGGCGCGCTGGATCGAGGCCGTCGAAGGCAATGACGACGATGACGAGCACAAACATCACGATGACGAGCATCACGACCACGAGCATGATCACGAACACGGACATCACCATCACCACCACGACCATGAGCACTGCCACGGCCTTGAGAACGAGGAAGAGGGCGAAGCACTCGAATACGGCATTGGCACCTTTGTATACAAGCGTCGCCGTCCCTTCAACATGGTAGAGTTCGACCAGCTCATAGCGCGTCTGTGGCCCAAGAGTGTGATTCGTTGCAAGGGCATTTGCTACTTTGGCACAGAACGCGACATGTGTTATGTATTTGAGCAGGCTGGCAAGCAAGTGTCGCTCAGCCAGGCCGGACAATGGTATGCCACCATGCCAGCCGAGGAGTTTGAGCAGTTTAAGGCACAGAACCCCTCGGTCATGAACGACTGGGACGACACCTACGGCGACCGTATGCAAAAGCTCGTATTCATTGGCCAGAACATGGACCGCGAGGCCATCGAAACCTTGCTCGACGCCTGCCTCGAACCGGCTGACTAAATAGGAACAAAGTCCCTCCGAAAAACAGAGGGCAGAAAACTTTAATTACCAATAATCAATGATTTAGCAAAGGGTAAACGAACTTTCCATCTTCGTTTACCCTCTTTATTTTCCACATTCTGCTGGTTTCAATCCACGCGCCCACACAGGGTGCGACGTTTTGGGTCGTTCCTTGCATTGTAATCATGCTGGTTTCAATCCACGCACCCACACAGAGTGCGACATGTGTCGAAGGACATTTACAACGCCTACAACCTGTTTCAATCCACGCGACGACCACGTAGATACCAGCGGTGTACTGGGTTGGAAGTTTCAATCCACGCACCCACACGGGGTGCGACGTTCGTGAGGGTGCTGTTGGTGAATATATATCCGTTTCAATCCACGCACCCACACGGGGTGCGACCAGACAACGACTCTATGTCTGATATAGTAGAAATAGTTTCAATCCACGCACCCACACGGGGTGCGACGAAATCATCAAGGCGGGCAAAGTCTCGGCATCGCGGGTTTCAATCCACGCACCCACACGGGGTGCGACGCTTCAATACATAATGCAAATGCAGGAACTATTAACAGTTTCAATCCACGCACCCACACGGGGTGCGACAATATTTGTAATCTTGTAGACACCTTTACGGGTGTTTCAATCCACGCACCCACACGGGGTGCGACTTATCCGTAAAGGCGATAAGGGCGACGCGGGGGAGTTTCAATCCACGCACCCACACGGGGTGCGACACCTGCGAGACCCCGACCCGCTGCAAGCAGAGGGTTTCAATCCACGCACCCACACGGGGTGCGACGGCCGGCTACGGCTGGCTCCACAAAAACAAAACAGTTTCAATCCACGCACCCACACGGGGTGCGACCTCAACATTTTCAGCCTTATCGTCATCATAATCGTTTCAATCCACGCACCCACACGGGGTGCGACACGAGCGTTTCGCGGATAGCCTTAACGGTTTTTGTGTTTCAATCCACGCACCCACACGGGGTGCGACTCGGTGTCTGTTACTTCCGTTTCTTGTTCAGTAGTTTCAATCCACGCACCCACACGGGGTGCGACGTAAACGCATATAACTCCCCGTTTACCTTTGTTACGTTTCAATCCACGCACCCACACGGGGTGCGACCTTCATACCAGAGTTGTATGATGGCGCAAAAGAGGTTTCAATCCACGCACCCACACGGGGTGCGACATTATTCAATACAGTAGGGTATACCTTAAAACTTGTTTCAATCCACGCACCCACACGGGGTGCGACTATTTGCGCTGTCTAACATAAAAATTTACACACATGTTTCAATCCACGCACCCACACGGGGTGCGACGAGAGATTGCAAGGACGGGTACTTGTCCAATAGAGTTTCAATCCACGCACCCACACGGGGTGCGACCAAAAGTACGCCTTACTTGGTCAAGGTGTGCCCGTTTCAATCCACGCACCCACACGGGGTGCGACTTTATTACTACTAAACATTATATTACCTATGACGTTTCAATCCACGCACCCACACGGGGTGCGACATCACTATCAAGGAAACAAACGGCACAAGCGTAGTTTCAATCCACGCACCCACACGGGGTGCGACGCGATGCGTTGTCTCATCTTCAAAAGTGTTTCGATGTTTCAATCCACGCACCCACACGGGGTGCGACCCCAACGTCGCATTTTTAGCTCTAAATGTGGCGTTTCAATCCACGCACCCACACGGGGTGCGACGTAAACGAGATGTACAATAAGATGCCCACGAATGGTTTCAATCCACGCACCCACACGGGGTGCGACTCGGAAACACGGGGTAAATACACACCATGGTCTAAGTTTCAATCCACGCACCCACACGGGGTGCGACTCTTCGTGCCAAAGGTCAAAAACCACGTATCACGTTTCAATCCACGCACCCACACGGGGTGCGACGCCAGCAAGTTTGCCCTTTGTATCTCCAAGAGATTGTTTCAATCCACGCACCCACACGGGGTGCGACAAAGGCCACTTTGAAGACTTGACACATTAACGTTGTTTCAATCCACGCACCCACACGGGGTGCGACAAAAACCGCCTATGTAGTCACAAAGGCCACTTTGTTTCAATCCACGCACCCACACGGGGTGCGACACGAGACAAAGCGTCCACAGCAGCAAGAGAGGCAGTTTCAATCCACGCACCCACACGGGGTGCGACATTAAAAAAATAAAACGTAATTTGGGTGACCTATGTTTCAATCCACGCACCCACACGGGGTGCGACTACACACCCTATCATGGTAACAGCCACAAGGAAGTTTCAATCCACGCACCCACACGGGGTGCGACCGCACTGGCACAGATAGCAGAGGCTTGGGACACTGTTTCAATCCACGCACCCACACGGGGTGCGACGTGCCAACCGCAATGTGGTATTTCTTACATGGGAGGTTTCAATCCACGCACCCACACGGGGTGCGACTATTCTGTCGCTCCGCGCTGCTCAGGCAAAACAGTTTCAATCCACGCACCCACACGGGGTGCGACCAGCTTATGCCGATGCCTATTCTAATCCCGTTGGGTTTCAATCCACGCACCCACACGGGGTGCGACGACAGTGAAGTTAAATGCATTAATCATAAAAATGCGTTTCAATCCACGCACCCACACGGGGTGCGACAAGGTCATCATCAGACAATTTAAGGTCATCGGGCGTTTCAATCCACGCACCCACACGGGGTGCGACCTAAGCGGTCGTACTCGGGCAAAGCAAAATCGGAGTTTCAATCCACGCACCCACACGGGGTGCGACGGGCTCGCTTGTGCGAACTCGAACAACGCTTGGACGTTTCAATCCACGCACCCACACGGGGTGCGACCCGCCACAAACTCATAACCAACAGCATAGGCATGTTTCAATCCACGCACCCACACGGGGTGCGACTTCACCACACGTGTTTTAGTTGACATAGATAAAGGGTTTCAATCCACGCACCCACACGGGGTGCGACGGCTACGTCCCACTGTCTCAACGCCTTTGACGGGTTTCAATCCACGCACCCACACGGGGTGCGACTGGCTGCAACCACCAAGGGCACTTTTTACTCCCAGTTTCAATCCACGCACCCACACGGGGTGCGACCGGGATTTAACGCCACTTGTGCTATAAATTGGTGTTTCAATCCACGCACCCACACGGGGTGCGACCAGTTAACGCCTAATAGTTCGAGGTGATTTTTTCTTGTTTCAATCCACGCACCCACACGGGGTGCGACTCTGCTGATATGCTCTCACAACTTGGCACGCTTGTTTCAATCCACGCACCCACACGGGGTGCGACATACACAATTTAGTTCGTTTTCGCTTCAGTAGATGTTTCAATCCACGCACCCACACGGGGTGCGACTCTCGCGTTTGGATTTGATAACTTCCGCTCGTCTGTTTCAATCCACGCACCCACACGGGGTGCGACTGTATATTCAGCAAATGTCTGAATATCAACTTAATAAGGTAAGCATTTCGCGAAGTTAGTCAAAAAATATTGATATAATAAATGCGAGACAAAAAAATGAATATAAAATATTGAGAAACAACAACTGCGAACCTCCCATGTTTTTATGCAGCACTCGAGGTTCGCACTCTCATTGCTCTATATGATCAATTCACCAGTAAAATCAAGTCCAAAATTTTTACCAATCGTTTCTATTCTACGTTTCCAGTTATTCCCCAAAAGATAAAATCTCACACTATCTTGCTCTTCTTCAATAAGACCTTTCAACTGATTTTTAAGAAGAACAAACTGAGTTTCGGTCAACACACATTCAAACACCGAATTCTGAACCCTTTTCCCATAATCCAGACAAACTTTTGAAACCCTTCTCAAACGCTTTGCACCATTCGGTGACGTTATATTCACATCGTAAGTTATCAGTACAAACATAAGCAAACTAATTTATTAAAAATACAGGATAATCTTCCAAATCCCTGCGTATAAACCTTGCTAACAACATTGACTGTATATAAGGCAACAAACCAATGCTCACTTTCTCATTCAAATAAGGATGGGTAATCTGTTCTCTCTTGCGACTTTGCCATGCAGAGATTATCGTTTTACGTCCAGAGTCAGTCATGACAATCCCCTCGTCACCTTGTTTCAGAAAGTCCTTGATTGATATTTGCTTTCTGTTTATAAGTGAAAGGACGAGCCTGTCGCCCAAGTAGGCACGCAATTCCTCCATCATGTCCAAGGCCAACGAAACCCGTCCTGGCCTTAGCGTATGCAAGAATCCCACATAGGGATCAAGTCCCACTGTTTCCAAGGCTGAAGCCATGTCGTTACATATAAGTGTATATACAAACGACAGCATTGCATTAACAGCATCCTTTGGCGGACGGCGGTTACGCCCATCAAACGCAAAGTCTGCCTTCTGATTCAAAATAAGCCGAGGGAACACGCCGAAATAATAATTTGCAGCCTCACCTTCTATACCTCTCACACTGTCGACATTGTCTGCATTCAACACCTTACGCTTACACCGTAACAGGCTTTCTGCCGCAATCTCTACAGCCTCATCACTGCCATTGTCACGCACAAACCGTCTGAGAATATTCCGGTAGTTCTGTATCTTACCGGCAATGAACAACTTGGAGAGATGTAAGGCATAGTTTGGCTCGTCTGAGAGCCTGTATTGTGCCTTACGAAGCAACACGTTTCCCCTTGTCGGCCCTTGTGAACGACTTATATACCTTCCCTGTGGAGAAAGAAAGGTAAGACCTACGCCATTGTCCGCACACAATTTCATCAGTCCCGGACTTGCCCCCATATAGCCAAACGTCACTATTTGCTCTATATTGTGGACTGGTATGCGAAACACCTCATCCTGCTTGACTGACACAACGACATTAAGCCCATCCTTGCTGAGATAAGCCTCCGGCGTAGTGACATACAATGTGTTAAGTAATATCCTCATATAGATTTTTGTTTAGATACGTTGAAACTTTTATGCAATCAGTCATTTCCGGCATACAAATGTCTTTTAGTGAACAGTTCTTACAATGGTGCTTCTTTATTGCTGGCGGCATCTTGCCACTTTTGAAGATGTCATGCATTTGAACGGCACATTGCCGGGTCGTTTTTCTCAAGTGGTCTGAGATGGCAATAGTTTCTCGATGCTTAACCTCATCGTAGTACAATGCACCAAAGGGAATGTTGATACCATACATTTCCTCCAGGCACATAGCCTGTGCGGCTAATTGCACCTCATCTCTTTCGTCAGGTTTACTGTGTCCTCTTTTATATTCCACGGGATAAGGTTTCCAATATCCTTTGTATCTCTGATGAGTGATGGCATCTTCTTCTGAGTCAGAAGGCAGCAGTTCCACCGCGTCGGTTATGCCATAAAGCCCCAGCTCCTTAGACGCTATATGCAAGGAGCGGAGGGTTATGACATCGCCATTCTTCTGACGATAAAAAGGGTTGTCCACATTCTGATGTAGAATATTCCCTTCCGCCGTCAGTTTATTGTCAGCCCATTGCTGCTCAATATGAATCAAAGCCCATTGTCGGGGGCAGAACATAAAGTGCTGTATCCCCGACAACATGAGCATTTCATCTTCAGTATACATAATGATACTAAATGAGTTTCTCAACAGTCACACCTGGAAAAATCGTCTTCAGCTCATCGTTAGAAGGAGCCTTAACATCGTAATCTGAGAATGAACGAGGGAACTCAATTCCGTCTTTTAGTTTAATTTGTACAAGGTCGAACAATTGACCAGCTCTAGCGTTACCTAAAGGAGATTCGTGTTTGAAAATGATTAATCCTCTTGGGTTCATTTCGCCTCTGGCCGCAGAACGATCATTCTCGAATGCATTTATCAGTGATTCAAATAAAAGGTCTTTGTCTTTTTCTGAAAATCCTGTTTTAACGGCATCTGTAGCTGATATAAAGCCATGCATACGATAAAGTCCATAACTTACAGTATATTTATTACCAATAGTATTGTCCTTGTCCGAAGCATCGCGTTCCTTTGTAATACAGCAACGAGTAACAGAGTTAGACTTAGAGGATATAGGATCAATAGAGCGAGCAAAGGTGAATTGAACAGGACCGCGCACAACACCAAGTCCTTTAATCTTCTTATTTGACTTGGCCTTCTTACCTTTTGGCGTTTTTCCTTCGGTATCAGGCTCTTCCGTTTTCTCGTCACTTGTACTCATAACAGCGCCAAAAGTACGGATATCATAGTATTGGGCACACATAACTTCTCTACCAGATTTGACGGCTTTCTTTTCATCATCATTAGCCTCGTCAGCCTCGTTTCTCTTCTCTTGAATTAGAGGATTCAAGACATTTCCTTCTCTTATAAAAATGTCATAAGGTTTCTGAAGCCCCTTGAGAAGATGAACATAGTTGCGAACCTTGCGCTTAATGCACACATCTGATACTAAGCCCTGATCAGTTTCCTCATCTGTACGAGGCATGTTGTCGAAATCAGGGTCACCATTGGGATTTCCGTCTTTAACATCAAAGAGAAAGACAAAATCGTAGCGATTCTTAATTACTTCTGTTTCCATTTTGATTAAATCTTAAATACTATTTTTATTCGTTGTTGATATCACTTGATTTCTTGCTGTATTGGTAATAATATCCCAATGCGAACTCACCACGCTCTGTTATAGAGAACTTACCAGGAAAATGTTCTATTTTCGCAGCTATTTCAGTAATTGGGTTATGATATGCTCCCTTGGTTTTCTTCTCATAAATAGGGACATATTTGGTCAGCAGAAGCCCCATAACTCGTGCTGGCGCATTGGATGCAGATGCAAAAAATCTATCTTTGATAGAGTTGTTGACAGCACCCTGTGCCTTAAATTGGAGTTTGCAAATCAAAGCGAACAAACGTCCACAGAGATATGCCTTACTCCCATTTTCTTGATCTAATTTATTCTTCATTTTGTATTTCTTTTTATTGTATCTATTTAGAACTAATCGAATTACTGTTGATTTTTCTTCGTTGAAGCAGCCATATTTAGATTTGTCATGCTCAATTTGACTTAACACACTTTGAAGAATCACTAATGGTAAAGACGTATTTGTTAGAGCTGCATGCCATAACATTGTTCCAATTCTTGCTTTTGCCTTGTAATCACTTTGTGTTGGCTTAGCTTTCTTTTTTATGCAATTATAAAGAATGGTGTTTATGCCAGGATAGTATATTTCACCATCTTTTATTGTTGCAATATCATCAAACCATTGTTTCAGATTATTCTGATACTGGGAAACACTAATTGCCAACCAATCTCTTACTGCAATTCGAGCTGCTGCTGAGGATAGAGTGCAGCAATAGAAATAATTATCCACATCCGTTTCGACTCGCTTAGTATCACCTAAAGCTACAGAAGAAAACATTCGTTTTACTCTTTCAGCTGTAGGTTGGCAAATGTCTGACCAAGGGTCTATATTGCCATTAGGTTCCTTTGTCCAAAAAGTAATCAAAGTGTCGTCGCTTAGCTCTATTGCATTTTTATAATCCTTTTTCTTTTTAACTTTACCGTCTTTTGCTATTGATATCCATTTAGGTTTTGTCAGATATGAAAGACCCTCAACATAGTTTCTTGCACAATTTATACATATTCCTGAATTTATGTTTCCTGTTAGGTTGTAGGACTCAAATGCCTTTTCGTTATAAGATACTAACGTGCATTTCTTATCAGATCCAGGAAGATTTATTCCACCATGTGGCACATCTAAAATAGGGGAAACGTTCTGTCCACAAATCGCACAATTTTGACTAGTTGATTTTAAGCTCGCCTCATATTTTATTTTAATAGCATCTTGTACTATCTCTAGAGAAATTGGGCGGGACGAATCAACCATAAAGGTCATATTTCCTCCTTGGTCTTTCTTAGGCAAATTAAGATATGCCTTTAACGCCTTCTCTACTTCTTTTGGCTTGTTGTAGAAAGAAAATATAGGTGCCAGCTCTCGTATGTTCTTATATTGTTGTAACTTTATGATGTATTTGAGGTACTTCTCGTTTTTATCAGATAATTTTTCCTTTTGCTCTTTTTCTATTTTCTCCTTATACTCATTAGTGAGTTTTTTCTTATATTCATCTGAAAGTTCCCTTTTGTTCTTGTCTAAAAAGGATGAACTAATATCTGATTCTGAATATCCGTCGCAACCATATAGAGTCTCTTCTGCCCTGTCTAACAATAGACGGACCTTACCTTTTTTGGCCGTGCTTGGAATGTATTCTGTAATCAATAGCTTGTTGCATTTTATAAGTTTGAGAAATCTACCATCATTATCAATAACTATGTCATAATCACATTGACAAGGTGCTAATGCTGGATGTAATTTCGTTTCTCTTCTACCCAATTCCACTAATTCTGTGAACATAGTTCCTCCTTTCTGTTAAAGTCGAATAATATGCGATTTACTGCATCTTCACGCTTTGCACGAAGATGTGAAGTTGAAAGCATTTTTTCATTCAATTCATCAGGACAGACTAGCGTGCTATTCTTCACTATTGCATTTGTCATATAGATTGGAGTAGCATTGTGATCCTTATCATACCAAATGTCAAACAACAGACTGCCTATCGGATAAGTCAGATTAAGTTCTGTTGCCTTGTATTCATCCTCTTGTGTTACAGGAAAGAAATCACAAGAGAACTCACGAGTTCCCAAATAAGGCTGATGCCAACACTGGCCTTTCTTCAAACGTCGGTTAAACATCTGACGATATTTGACAATAGGCTCACAGGCAGCTTTTCCTGCTTTCTTATCTCTGTTTTTTACCTTCTGTATGTTATCTTCAGACATGTAAATTACTGCTTCGATAATATACTCTACATCTCGCAGAACGATACTGTTTCTTTGACAACGTTTACTCATATCGAGTATGTCTATGGGTGTACCACTTTGAATGGAGCTAATTTCATTTCTCTTGAATGAAGAGAATGATATTGGCTTCAATATCTTGATACTTTTAATAACCCATTGAAACTCAGGTTTCCAAAGGATACACTCCAAAACGCCTCTAGCAGCTGAAGGTGTCATGCAAGGATAGGTCATGCGCTCAACTTTCAGTGCTGGTTGGGTAAAACAGGCATAATCACCCTTTACCCTTACTTTTACTACATTACTATCTATCATATGCAATATATTTCATATTCGTTACTTAATCCAAAATCCTCCGAATAAGCACCACTCCATACTTTTACGCCGTTAGAAGTTTCTGCTATTCTGTCTGCGTTTTCTTTTTCAAACTTGCTATGTATCTGTACGCTATACTGAGCTATTTGCTGATAATCCTTCCGAGTAAGGAATTCTTTGCTAATGATTTTTTTATACAATAGCAGACTCCTTTCGTCATATCTATATACGAACAAAGATATCGTTTTATTGTCAATAATGTGATACTTGTCTGCAACATTTTTGAACATTAACATCTCACGTTCTGGAGTAATGTTGTCATTCGGTGCATATAGTTTAATGATATTTGTATAGTATTCCGAATAGAAGTCTGCGTCTGTTAAACGGCTTTCATTATTTCTATAGCACAGTTGAGCATATTGTGCAAATGTTTCATATTCTGTAGATGGTTGTCCCTTTTCCTCCAATTGAAACAAAAACACCTTGCCCTTATCGAGCATTCCTTCTCTATTACATCTGCCAGCCGACTGTATAATCGACTCCAGTGGTGCAAGTTCACGGAATACTATAGGAAAGTCCATATCCACGCCAGCCTCTATTAGTTGAGTTGAACATAGAATCAATTTCTCTCCATTTCCTAATTTCTTTCTAACACTATCAATAGTATTCATCCTATGTGTAGGAATCATATTTGTCGATAGATGAAGAACTTGAAACCGACTTTTTACTTTTAGTTCATCAAACAATGCCTTTGTTTTCTTTTTTGTATTACATATAATGAGTGCAGAATCATTTTGTTCGCATATTTTATTGACTATTTTGTCTATTGATAGAGGCTGGTAGTCTGCAACAGGATAGAATTCGACTCTTTTTGTAGCTGCAAATATCGCAGATGGATTTTTGACTAAGGGTTTAATAAAGTCTATTCCCTTAAAGTCACTACGAGTTTGGAAATTCGGTTGCGTAGCTGTACAAAACAAGAAGCTGCAATGGCAAAGATGCAACATATCGTTCAACATATTCATTGTGCATTCGGCCAATCTAACAGGCAAAGTTTGTATCTCATCAAAAATGACAATCGAGTTTTGTATATTATGCAATTTCCTGCATTTAGAACGTTGATTTGAAAAAAGAGATTCAAAAAACTGTACAGCCGTTGTTACAATAATCGGATAATCCCAATTTTCAGTTGCCAATTGTTTTGGATCTTTACAATAATACTCTTCTTCATTGCTTCCTTTTCCTTCGTAAATAACATTCGAGTGATTTTCCAACACAACATCGGCGTCTTTGAAAATAGATTTTAATTCCTTTGCTGTTTGATCAATGATGCTAATGAAAGGCAGTACAATTACTATATGCTTAATATTAGAATGCGCCTTAGCATGATGAAGTGCCCAATTCAAACTACACAGAGTTTTTCCCATTCCTGTAGGTAATGTCATGGAAAAGCACCCTTGAGGCTCTTTTGCAAGTTCTTGCGCATATAATCTCACGTCTGTTCTTAATTTATTGAGTGGAGAAGTAAGAGAGAATGACCCCAACTTACTATTTAATGCTGCTATAAGATTGTCAACATCAAGAACTTGTTTCGGACGTGAATCATATAATTCTTCTTGAAAATGCCGTTCTGTATCTAGGCTATCAGCATCAACAAGAGAACTATATAGCAATCGAACGAATAACTCTTTGGTCGTATTACTTTCAATTTCGTTGAACGACGCATTATCACATGAAGGGATCAGCACACTGTCATCCTCTATGGAATGCTGTATGCTATACCATTTACTTTCTTCATTTTTACAAGAATCAAGAATCTCAAACATCGCATCTCTATTTGGCAACCCAGCATGATGCCCCAAGACTGGGAAGGCAATATTGATCAGCTTTTCATTTATTGACACGTACGCTCCCCATTTTGCATGAGGTTCTTTCTTTCCTCCTATTCTGATATATTTTTGGAAGCCACCACTGTATTTTCCAATATCATGTATTATGCCACAATAGATATACATATCAACAAACTTGTCAGATAAAGCGAACGACTTCATCATATTTGCAACCCCTTTGCAATGCTGCTTCATAGATTGCAGTTCGCCTTTACCATTTTCGGAATGTGCTATATATTTGGTTCGCTCCGTTTCTTGTGGAAACGTTGATTTATAATCTGAAAATTTCATATCCATCTTTCTTTATAAAAATGACCCATTGTTGAGTTCCTTTACCAAGGTATATTTGCTTTTTGTACAATACTTATTGCCTCCTCGTAACACCCTTCAAATCCTTCATCGGCGTAGCATTCTGAGCCTCAGCGACCCTTTCGGTTGTCACATTTTCGAACATGTCGAAGATAATAGCTTCATTCTTGTTTGTTCTATACTATGATTGATTGTCTCCTATTCTCGAATCTATCCTTCTCTCTCTGCCAATCGTTTCAGGAATTTTGTAGTCTCCCCACCCTGTCTCCATGCGGTTCTTTTTAATTCGCTCGTTGTACCACCAATTGTAGTGCTCATCGGATATCATCTGCAAGTCCTTGGCCTCGTGCACTTGGGCGGAAACCGACACGCCATACGCCTCCTTGAGGTCTATCAGTTCTTCAAGTGTGAGCTGCGCGCGTTTAGTGCCTCCCATCTCGTCGATGAACGTGTCCTTCGGGAACAAGAAAAAACCGGCAAACATATTGCATAACTTCTCTATTTGTGCCGGCTCCATATCTTTCGGAAAGGTGAGGAGCAAATGGGCCAGCTCGTGTGCCGCAGTAAAGCGTAGGCGGTCTGTGGTGGTCTTACCCGGACACGGGTCTATCACGATGAGTGGATGCACTTTGTCGGCCCACGTGCTCACACCCCACACATCGCCAGGAAGTTCTGCTATCAAGACTTTGATGCCTTTTCGCTCTAACAGTCGCAATATACATGGCAAGGGGCCGTCGCCACAGTGCCATTCCTGCCGAAGGAAGTTTGCCATGCGTGTGATGTCTTCCAATTCTGAGACTGGAGTCTCCGGAATTGGATTCGTAAAAGAAGTGGAAATACCTGCTTTCTTTTCCTTGTCAAGATATTGCTCTGCCCAAAAGGAGATCTTGGCTTCTAAAGCAACAAGTTCCTCTTCTGTCAGTTGGTTACCTGAGGTGGTACGAAGCATTGGCAGGTCAATCTTAAGACTGTTGCCATTGAAGTAATCCATGCTGATGTTGAGAGCCTTGGCCAAGGAAGCCTGTGCTTTATGCTTCGGGTGCATTATGCCTCTCTCATAGCGTGATATGCTCTGCTTGGTAATGACACCACCTGCGCGCTCCACAAGTTTGTCCATGCTGAAGCCCATCATCAAACGCGCTTCTTTCAGCCTTATCGGAAAATTATCTTTCACCATATATTCTTACATCTCGTTTTGTTTACAAACATAGTGATAAAAAATCACATTCGTCACGTTTTGCACATAAAATCATATACAAAAGCCGAAAAAACATATTTAGGCCCCCTAAAACAGAATTGTTCTGTTAATGCGTGCTCCCGCTGAAGGCATTAACTGAACAATTCTAAATATGTGCAATTTAGCTTACAATGCTACAATAGCTTTACATATCGTGCATCTTACATCTTACACTAACACGCTGCAACTCATTGATTGTCAGCACTTTATTTAGTGTAAGATGCTGCCAAATCCACCTACACACAACCTACACAACCTGCACGCTGCCACACGGCACAAGCACGGGAGGAGGATATTACGGCATAGGGGAACAGAAAAGTCTGTTGCTCCGACAAATTCTTCTACGTCCCTATGGTGTAAACCCCGCCGCATACGACAAAACAGACTGCGAGGCGGCGGGGTAAGGTGTGTAAGATGTGTGCAGGGGTGTGTAAGATACTTTGAAATCATCTTACACTCTTGAAACATCTGTATATCAACTTGTTACGCACAAAAAGTGTAAGATGGCAGTAAAAACACACGCACTCTTTTACATGAGGGGTGACGGGGAGGAGACAAATATTTGTGTACAAATTGTACACTTTTTTTTGTGGGGTGCAATGCCTTGGTGTTACCTTTGCAACACTTTTGTACAAAACTAAATTGTATTGACTACCATGAAACGAATGCTTAACAGAATGCTGCGCTATGCCGATGCCATTGTGAAACGTGGCGTGGACAAACTGATAGACGCTATCGCGCATAGTGCGGAACCGCAAACTAAGAACGCTGAAACACCCCAACCGCAAAAAAGCATGGGTAACGACACTGACTGCGCACAGCAAACAACTGGGCACACGACGAACTGCGGTATTACCCTTATGGACGAACAGTGCGACATTAGCTATAATGTGCTTGACCGCACGCCCGAGGTGCAATGGCGCGACCAAGCGGACAAAGGGGGTGTGCCCGTGAGCAAACTGGTGCGTAACACCATGGTGATCGCGTCATTCAACGGTGCTGAAAGTGATGAAGTCAGGATATTGTGGTGCTCTGTGATATTTGCCGCTAACGCGGAGGACATAAGAACACAAGGACATAAGGACAAAAGATATAACGCTTGTATTAGCCGCTTAGCGCGGAAAACATAAGCAACAGAAGTTTACATAAGATATACAAAAGGCCGCTGCGCGGCTGGCCACGGACTTACGTCCGCGTGGCCAAAGAAACATAAGGGCTGACGCCGTAGCGAGCCGCTAACGCGGAGAACTATAAACAAAAGAAGAGACAAAAAGCTGCATTCCTTCCCTACCTATGCAGGGAGGTGTGTGCAACTGTTTGTCTCTCTCAGCCCCCTCGTTATTTTTCGTTTGCGGGGGGGGCGGAACGTTATTGAGGTTGCTGAAAAATGCCTCGATGCGGGACGAGGTTGCTGAAAAATACCCGACGCGAGACGCGTCGCCCCCATTAGAGCGCAATTCCTGGCATAACAGTTCTTTACATGGCTTCAAATCCGCTTTTTAACCTGTCAGTCTGATAGAAAACGCAAGCACTAATGGGGGCGACGCGTCCCGCGGTTTTTTCAGCAGCCTCGGGACGCGTCGGTTTTTCAGCAGCCTCGTTACTTAATATGTTCGCGAATGCGCTTAAGATATTCGTTGAGTGCCTGCTCATCCTTGTTGTCAATGATGTGCAGCAAGTCTTTCAGCTCGTCGCGGATTTTTGACACTTGACCGCTTGTGCGGGGGTTGAACAATATTTCGCGCAACAGGGTGTCGTCCTCACCCAATACGCCACGCGCTATCTGCATGTGACGTTTGAAGGTGGTGCCGGGTGCGTCCTGGTGCTTCATGACGGCAGCAAACACAAATGTGCTGACAAAGGGAATACTCAACGAATAGGCCACGGTCTCGTCGTGCTCGTCGAAAGTGTATTCGCAGATATGCAAGCCCAGATGGTTGTAAAGGTCACGGAAGAAAAGGCGGCCCATATAGTCACCCTCGCTGATGATGATGGCATTTTCGTTGCTCAGCGCGCCCAAATTGGCAAACGTTGGGCCAAACATGGGGTGGGTGCTAACGTAGCGCATACCGCATTCGGCATAAAACTCGCGCAAGCCTGTCTTGACAGAGGCTATGTCGCTGATGATGCAGTCTTTGGGCAAATGCGGCATGATGCTGCGGAACACATCGAGGGTGTACTTTAACGTGACGGCGTTTATCACGAGTTCGGGTTTGAAGCCTTCAATTTCCTCAATCGTGGTAAAGCGCTGCGTGTTGTACATAAAGCGCAAGCGTTTGGGGTCAACGTCATAGACCGCTGTTTCGTGGTCGAAACTGAGCAGGTCGACAAAAAACGATCCCATTTTGCCCGCTCCAAGTATAAGTATCTTCATTGTGGTGTGCTAATATGCTAATGTGATAACCCGCTGGCGGAATTCTTGGTTAACGGGTTTACAAGTTGACAGGTTAACAGGTAAGTATCAATACACTACTTATTATGTTAAAGTAAGACTGGTGCGAAGCTTAATAAACTTATCAAACTTACCTGTCAACCCGTTAATTTGTCAACGCGTTTACTAATTCTGTCATAAGTCGGCTTTGCCGATTTATTGATTCATTATCTCAATTTGCTGACGTACACTTTCCTCGTGAATGCTCTCGAACACATCTTTGATAAAGTCAGACGACATGCCGCAGAGCACACCTTGCGCACCACGTTTGTCGAGAATCTCGGTGTAACGGGTGGTCTGCACAACCGTCATGTCGTGCTGGCGCTTGTACTCACCAATCTCGCGGCTGATACGCATACGCTTGGCCATGAGTTCGATGAGCGAGTTGTCAATTTCGTCAATCTGATGGCGGAGGGCAGAAAGGCTCTCAGTAGTCTCGGTGATTTTGCGAATGACAAGTTTGTCGAGAATAAAGTCGAGCACATCGGGCGTTACCTGCTGGCTGGCATCGCTCCAAGCAGCATCGGGGTTGCAGTGACTCTCAACAATCAAACCATCAAAACCGAGGTCCATGGCCTGCTGGCAGAGTGGTGCCACGAGTTCGCGCTTGCCGCCAATGTGGCTGGGGTCGCCAAAGATGGGCAGGCCCGGGCAACGACGACGCAACTCGATGGGTATGTGCCACATGGGCAGGTTGCGGTAGAGCTTTTTTTCGTAGGTTGAGAAACCACGGTGAATGACACCAAGACGGGTGATGCCGGCTTGATTGATACGCTCCAGACCTCCAATCCAAAGTTCGAGGTCGGGATTGACGGGGTTCTTTACCAATATGGGAATGTCTACACCCTTCAGCGTGTCGGCAATTTCCTGCATGGCAAAGGGGTTGGCCACGGTGCGCGCACCAATCCAAAGCAGGTCGACACCAGCTTTGAGACAAGCCTCAACATGGGCATGAGTGGCCACCTCGGTGCACACCTTCATGCCAGTTTCCTTCTGCACCTGCTGCAGCCATGCCAAACCAGGTTCGCCCACGCCCTCGAAGCCTCCGGGCTTGGTGCGGGGTTTCCATATACCGGCACGGAAAAGCTTTACGCCCTTCTTTGAGAGCTGGGTGGCGGTGTTCATTACTTGTTCTTCGGTCTCGGCCGAGCAAGGACCGGCTATCACGATAGGACGTTTGTTGTCCTGGTCTGTCAAATTGAGTGGAGTGAGATTGAGTTCCATATAATTAAGATTTTAAGAGTTTGCGGTTAAGGGTGGTTCTAATAAGTTAGAACACTTGTTTGATGCGTGTCAGCGCCTCGGCAAGTTTTTCCTCCTTGGCACAGAGCGAGATGCGTATGTAACGTTTGCCGTTTGAGCCGAATATAAAGCCGGGGGTGATAAACACGCGTGCCTCGTGCAGCACTTTTTCGGTGAGGTCCTCCACATCGGCATAAGTGTCGGGTATGCGTCCCCAAAGGAACATGCCCACCTGCGAGGGGTCGTAGTGGCAATGCAGGGCGTCCATTATCTCGCCAGCCAACTTGCGGCGGCGTGCATACACGTTGACATTGGCCTCGGTGTGCCACTCATCGGAGTTTTGGTAAGCCTGTGCGGCAGCCAGCTGCATGGCGCGGAAGGTGCCGGAATCGATATTACTCTTTACCTTGAGTATCCAGCTAACAAAGGTGGCATTGGTGGCAAGCATGCCTACACGCCAACCAGGCATATTGTGGCTCTTGCTCATTGAGTTGAACTCTATGCAGCAGTCCTTGGCGCCTGGCACCTGCAATATGCTAAGGTGTTCCTTGCCCAAGATGAAGCTGTAGGGATTGTCGTTGACAACTACAATGTTGTGGCGGCGGGCAAAGTCGACAAGGCGCTCATACGTTTGGCGACAAGCAGGCGCACCGGTGGGCATGTTGGGATAGTTGCACCACATGAGGCGCACACCGTCGAGGTTCATGGCCTCGAGCTCGTCGAAGTCGGGCTGCCAGCCGTTATCGGGACGCAGGTTGTAGTTGACTATGGTGCAGCCAAGCAACTTTGACAACGAGGTGTAGGTGGGGTAGCCCGGATTGGGCACGAGCACCTTTTCGCCGGGATTGACAAAAGCCAATGTGGTGTGAAGTATGCCCTCCTTTGAACCTATAAGGGGCTGGATTTCGGTCTTTGGGTCGAGGTCGACGTTGAACCAACGCTTGTAGAAACCTGCCATGGCCTGGCGCAGCTCGGGTATGCCCGTTGTGGGCTGATAGCCGTGAGCATTGGGCTTGCGTGCTTCGGTGCAAAGCGTTTCGATGGTTTCGGGCGAAGGCGGCATGTCGGGGCTGCCAATGGCCAATGATATGATGTCCTTGCCCTCGGCATTGAGGCGGGCCACCTCCTTGCCCTTGCGCGAAAAGTAGTATTCGCTCACGCTCTGCAGGCGTTGGGCGGGCTGTATGTTGTAGCTATTTTCCTGCATATTCTCCTAATATTTTCAGTTCACGTAACAAGGGGCGCACAGCATCAATGCTTTGGCGGTAGCGCACATAATCGTCGTATGTCACGTCTACGTAGAACAGGTACTCCCATTCGCGTCCGATGATGGGGAGCGATTGTATTTTGGTCAGATTGATTTTGTAGAATGAGAAGATGCTCAGCACCTGCGAGAGGGAGCCTTCCTCGTGTGGCAACGAGAATACAATGCTGCTCTTGTTGGTGTGGTGCAGGTCGCGCAGCTTGTCGGCCGACCAGGGGTCGCACAGCACGAGGAAACGTGTGTAATTGTGTTTGTTGTCCTCGATGCCCTGCTCGAGCACCTTCATGCCGTAAAGCGGTGCGGCTCCTGCATGACAAATGGCGGCATGGCCACGCATATGCTTGCGGCTTATCATCTCGGCAGAGCCGGCGGTATCTTCGGCCTCAACTACCTTGAAGTTGGGATGTTGCTTGAGGAAGTCATGACACTGCATCAAGGCCACGGGGTGTGAATTAACCTCGGTGATGGTGTCCCAATCGTCGTCGGGCAGACACATGAGGCTGTGCTCAATGTGCAACTTGTGCTCGCCAATGATGGTCATTCCGCTTTCGCGCAGCAACTCGTAGTTGTGCAACAGCGAACCGGCTATGGTGTTTTCGATGGCCATGAGGCCGAGCCGTGAGTAGTCGTCGCGCATTTGGCGGAATATGTCCTCAAAGGTGTTGCAACATATCAGTTCTACATCGTCGTCGTGAAAGTACTGGTGTGCGGCAATGTCGTGGAACGACCCTTTGATGCCTTGTATTGCAATCTTCTTCATGTGGTATTATTGCGTGCGCCTTATACCAAAAATCCCGCTCCTTGCATGGGAGCGGGATTTTTGTATGCGTTTCAATTTATTGATGTTGGCATGCGACATCCCGCTCTGCTTGTCCGGCAAAGTAAAAATAAAAACCGTAAAAGTAGAATGCGTTAGTCAGCATGTGGTGTATCAGTTTGTTGTTGGTGTATATATGCAAGCCTTGACGCTGTGTTGGCAATATGCAGCTTTTGCTTTCGTTTTGCAAGCATTTGCCGCCTTGCAACTTTTCAAACAGTCGTTATGAGCTTGTTTCCGATGGCAAAAGTAATACAAATATTATTCTTGACAAACAAATCGTTAGTTTTTTTTAGAAAATAACGGCTTAAGAGCCCAAGAAATATTCCCAGTAAATTGCCCTTGGATATATTACGTATAGAACGAGAATATAAGCACACCTCGCGTAAGTCTTGAATATCAGTATTTTACTTCGAAATAGTCAAGGAGTTTCTTATAATAATCTTGCGCTGTAAGACAAGTGTCTGTTAAATACCCAGGAGTCTGCTTCCATTCTTGCAAACCTCTGTAATAGAACATTTTCAACTCGTCCATTATGATAAAGGGAACTATGTTGTGGCTTAAACACTCTTTGAACATAATCAGTCGCCCTACACGTCCGTTACCGTCTTGAAAAGGGTGGATGCGCTCAAATCGGTAATGAAAGTCCAATACATCATTAAATGTGACATTTGATTTGCTGTTGTATTCTTTGAGCAGTTCTCGTATTGCCATACCTACCTGTTTGGGCGCAACAGTTTCCATACCGCCCACTTCATTTGGCAATCGCTTGTATTCGCCAACATTAAACCATTCTTTTTCAGCATCAGAGGTTCCCGATTTGAGAATTTGATGTATTTGCTTTATCATTGATTCGTTCAAAGGTTCTTTAGCATGGTCTATGATAAAATCAAAACAACGAAAGTGGTTTGTGGTTTCAATTATATCATCTACCCGAATGGATTCCTCTGCAACTCCTATTGTATTAGTTTCAAATATCAAACGTGTTTGTTCTTTGCTTAGTCGGCTTCCTTCTATATGGTTTGAATTATAAGTAAGATCAATTTGAGTACGATGATATATACCTCCTTTTAACTTGCAATCCCTTTGTTCCTTTAGGACCTTTAGCAAAGGCGAAAAATGCAGACTGGCATTTTTACGATCAGGCAAAGGAGCATCTGCCGGAATGCTCCATGATTTACCTATGAGTTGCGCACCAGTTATTTTGCCCTGAACACAATAGTTTCGAACCGTTCGCTCTGCAAGTCCGTGTGCCTTTGCATATTCTTTTGTTGATATACATTTCATTGTTATCGGCATAAAATCAATTAGTTTGACTACAAAGATACTGTTTTCTTGCCGATATCGGCAAGTTCTGTATTGTTTTTAGCCCTTAAAGGTGGTTCTAAAAATTCTGTTTTTAGAGTTCTGCTATTCTGAAATGTGATTTGCACGCTCTCGAAAGTGCCTTTTTGAAAGTTTGTTCGTTCACATAACCCGCTATGCTCCCTCACACACTTTCAAAAACACACTTCGATAGCGCACAAATCCCTATTTCAGAATTATTAGAACCACCCTTAACTTATTGACGGGAGGTTTGCCACATTTGCAGTTATATATGTGCGCGGTGTAAATAGTTTTTTGTACTTTTGCAGCGCACTGCGCAAAAAAGCAAGATTTGCGCAATTTGCATAGTATACACATATATATAATATATACTCCTACTATAATGACAAAGCGTAAGATTCAATTCAGTCTTGTCTATCGCGACATGTTCCAAAGCAGCGGCAAGTTTCAGCCGCGCAAGGACCAGCTTGAACGCATAGCACCTGTTATCATAAAGATGGGTTGCTTCGCCCGTGTTGAAACCAACGGTGGTGCCTTTGAACAGGTTAACCTGCTTTATGGCGAGAACCCTAACAAGGCGGTACGCGCCTTTACCAAACCCTTTAACGAGGTGGGCATCAAGACTCACATGCTCGACCGTGGCTTGAACGCTCTGCGTATGTTCCCCGTGCCGGCTGATGTGCGCAAGTTGATGTACAAGGTGAAGCACGCTCAGGGTGTGGACATCACCCGCATATTCTGTGGTTTGAACGATGTGCGCAACATCATTCCGTCTATCCACTATGCACTTGAGGCCGGCATGACGCCGCAAGCCACGCTGTGCATCACCAACTCGCCCATTCACACAGCTGAATATTACGCCAACATTGCCGACCAGCTGATTGAAGCCGGTGCACCCGAAATCTGCTTGAAGGATATGGCCGGTATCGGTCAACCCGCCATGCTTGGCAAACTGACCAAGATGATTAAGGACAAGCACCCCGAGGTGATTATCGAATACCATGGCCACTCTGGTCCTGGTCTGTCAATGGCCAGCATTCTGGAGGTGTGCCGCAATGGTGCCGACGTGATTGACACTGCCATCGAACCGCTGTCGTGGGGTAAGGTTCACCCGGACGTTATCTCGGTACAGTCTATGCTGAAGCACGCTGGCTTTGATGTGCCCGAAATCAACATGGACGCTTACATGGAGGCCCGCAAGCTGACACAGGAGTTTATTGACGACTTCCTTGGCTACTTTATGAACCCTGCCAACAAGTTGATGTCATCGTTGTTGCTGGGCTGCGGTCTGCCGGGCGGCATGATGGGCTCGATGATGGCCGACCTTACTGGTGTGATGGGCGCTATCAACAACAACCGCAAGGCTAATGGCGAGGCTGAACTCTCTGAGGACGAACTGCTCGTGAAGCTGTTCAACGAGGTGGCTTACGTGTGGCCGCGTGTGGGGTATCCTCCCTTGGTAACACCTTTCTCACAGTATGTCAAGAACATTGCCTTGATGAACCTGCTCACCGAGTCGATGGGCAAGCCACGCTACTCTATGATGGACAACTCTATCTGGGGCATGATTTTGGGCAAGAGCGGACGTCTGCCTGGTGAGGTGGCTCCCGAAATCAAGGAACTGGCTAAGGAGAAGGGCTTTGAGTTTACCGATGCTGACCCGCAGAGCTACTACCCTGACGACCTCGACCGCTTTATCAAGGAGATGGAAGAGAATGGCTGGGAACGCGGCGAAGATGATGAAGAACTCCTTGAGTTTGCCATGCACGAAACGCAATACCGCGACTATAAGAGCGGTGCCGCCAAGAAACGTTTCCTGGCCGACTTGCAGGCTGCCAAGGACAAGGCTGGTGCCAGCGGCATGAGCATTGAAGAGGCTACCGCCTTCAAGCACGCCAAGGCTGACGCCATTGTGGCTCCCGAGAGCGGCACCATTCTGTGGGAAATTGGCGGCGACGGCGAGTGCGTAAAGAGCATCGAACCGTTTATTGGCAAGGAATACAACGAGGGCGACCGCTTCTGCTACATTGAGAACACACACGGTCAGATTATCGAACTGCCCGCAGCCCTTGGTGGCAAATTGGTTGAGATTAACGCCAAGCAGGGTGCACGCATCAACAAGGGCGATGTCATTGCCTACGTGCAGCGCGGTGAGTAATCTGCCCACTACGATTTATTGAACTTTTACACAGATAACATATAAGTAGGTGTTCAAGATGATTCTGAGCACCTACTTAATAATATAAGTGCCACAAGCACAGCCCGGCGACGGACGTGTGCTTGTGGCACTTTTCTCTGCTCACAGGTTCGTGCCAGCCCAACAGCAGTCAAATTAGTGCGGCACAAACAAAGGAGCGACTACGTTTTATTTGCGACGGTAGTTTGTAAAGGTATAAGCCAGCTTGTTTTTCTCGTCCGGCTCATGGTGTTCAGTTTCCTCGGTCTCCCATTGTGCATGGTCGTAATCGGGGAAGAACGTGTCGGCCTCGTCGGGCACGGCATCGATATGTGTCAGACACAAGCGGTCGGCCACGGGCAATGCAGCTTCATACACACTCTCGCCCCCTATCACATACACCTCGTCGTCGTGGGTGCAAGCCTGCAGTGCCTCGTCAAACGAATGGAACACCTCAATGCCGGGTGCCGAATAATCGGTTTGTCGGGTAATCACCACATTGCGGCGGTTGGGCAGGGCGCCCTTGGGCAGCGACTCGAATGTCTTGCGTCCCATTACAATAGTATGCCCCGTGGTCAGGTTCTTGAAATGTTTAAGATCGGCGGGCAAGTAATAAAGCAAGCCGCCCTTGTTGCCTATGGCGCTGTTTGCAGTGAGCGCACAAATGATGGATAATGTCATTATTTTATACAATTATATGGTGCAAAGGTAGCTTATATTGTGTAAATTTGCCGACAAAACGTGCTTAAATGAAACAATACCTCAATTTACTACAACATATACTCGACGACGGTGTGGTAAAAAGCGACCGCACCGGCACTGGCACAAAGAGCATCTTTGGCCATCAAATGCGCTTTAACCTTGAAGAGGGCTTTCCGCTGCTCACCACCAAAAAGCTGCACCTCAAGTCCATCATCTACGAGCTGCTGTGGTTCCTGCGTGGCGACACCAATGTACACTACCTTCAGGAGCACGGTGTGCGCATCTGGAACGAATGGGCCGACGCCCAAGGCGACCTTGGCCACATTTACGGCTACCAATGGCGCTCATGGCCCGACTACAACGGCGGACACATTGACCAAATAAAGGAAGTGATACGACAGATAAAGGAAACGCCCGACTCACGCCGCATGATTGTGTCGGCATGGAATGTGGCCGACCTTGGCAAAATGAACTTGCCACCCTGCCACCTACTTTTCCAGTTCTATGTGGCCGACGGCCGACTGTCTCTGCAGCTCTATCAGCGCTCTGCCGACACTTTTCTGGGTGTGCCTTTCAACATAGCAAGCTACGCCTTGCTGCTGCAAATGATGGCACAGGTAACCGGACTCAAAGCCGGCGACTTTGTACACACCACGGGCGACACGCACCTCTACCTCAACCATCTTGACCAGGCACGCTTGCAACTCACACGCACCCCGCGCCAGTTGCCGCGCATGATTATCAACCCCGAGGTAAAGGACCTGTTCGACTTTAAGTTTGAGGATTTCAAACTCGAGGGCTACAACCCATGGCCACACATCTCGGCACAGGTATCGGTATAAAGGAGAGGGGTTGTGAATGAAAGTTCATCAAGCCATTCCGTCTGCAAAGAACCTCATTAGGGTGGTTCTAATAACAAACAATACGAAGCACATAGCATGAAGCAAGATTTCTGCATACAAATGGAGGCTTTGTTGGGTCAAGACGAAGCCAACATGCTGACACAAGCCATCGAACAAAGCACGCCGCCCGTCAGTGTGCGCGTCAATGCGCTCAAACCATCTGACTCACTGCCCGCCCCCACCGACGGTGCAGTGCCCTGGTGTGCTGCGGGGCAATACCTTGTCGAACGTCCGCGCTTCACCTACGACCCTCTGCTGCATGCCGGTTGCTACTATGTGCAAGAGGCCGCATCAATGTTTGTAGAGCAAGCCTACAAGCAAATCACGACCGACTTTACGCCCCACCGTCTGCTCGACCTTTGCGCAGCCCCTGGCGGCAAGAGCACCCTGTGGCGCAGCTTGATGTGCGACGGCGACCTGCTTGTGGCCAATGAGCCTATCCGCCAACGCGCCCAGATATTGGCCGAAAACTTGACCAAATGGGGACACCCCGACGTGGTATGCACCTCGGCCTACCCCGAGGAGTTTGCCCCATTGGGCAGTTTCTTCGATGTGATAGCGGCCGATGTGCCGTGCTCGGGCGAGGGCATGTTCCGCAAGGACGCTGTGGCCATTGACGAATGGTCGCCACAGGCCGTCGACAGTTGCGCGGCCCGCCAGTGGCAGATTATCGAAAGTGTATGGCCCGCCCTGCGCCAAGGCGGCTATTTGGTGTACAGCACATGCACCTACAACCGCCAGGAGGACGAAGACAATGTGGTGCGCATCTGCAACGAACTCGGTGCCGAACTTGTACCCATTGCCACCCAACCCGAGTGGGGCATTGCGGGCGACACCACGGGACGCAATTTGCCAGTGTACCATTTCTTTCCACACAAGGCCAAGGGCGAGGGACTTTTCCTTGCCCTGCTGCGCAAGACGTCTGAAGCACCGGTTGCCAAAGAGAAGAAAGGCAAAAAGCAACGCGGCAACAACAACCAGCCCGGCATACAGGGCGGCGCCGAAATCATTAAATGGATAGCCAACGGCCACGACTTCAAGCTGTTGCGCACCGACGAGGCGCACGTCATAGCTGTACGCCAATCGCTTGCCGACGACGTGCAACGCGTGTGCAGCACGGTGCGGGCGCTTACGGCCGGCATCATGCTGGTTGAGGAGAAGGGTCGGAAACGCATTCCGCAACACGCCCTTGCCTTGTCAGTACAACGCGCCAAGGAGGCATTTCCCGTGGCCGAACTCTCACTCGACGACGCACTAAATTATCTGCGCCGCGAGGGCATCACGCTCCCACCCGATGTGCCACGCGGCTATGTTGTGGCCAGTTACAAAGGCCATGCGCTCGGGTTCTTAAACAATTTGGGAGCACGCGCCAACAACCTCTACCCACAGGAGTGGCGCATACGCAACTGACAAGCCTGTCAAACAATACAAACATGCAACGGGGTTGCAAATAACATTGCCTATCTTTGTACAAGATAGACTGCGGTTCGGCAAAGATTGCAAGTAAACTTGCATCTTTGCGCTCACCTTGCACCTTCTCTGCACATAATGAAATCCACCCGCTGCACATATCACGTGGCGCTGGCAGTTGTACTGCTCATGCTGCTCACACTGTTTCCCCACCACCATCATGATGGCGGGGCAGCTTGTTGGACATCAGAAATATGCCATGACGACGGACGTGCCAATGATGTGCACACCCGTCACCATGCCGGCGACAACCGGCATTTGTGCTACTGGCACAGTGTGCAAAATGTAGCGCAGCGCACCCTTTCCGTCCCATTTGGCGGCGGTCCCCTACCCTGCTTCCTGCCAACCGAATTTTGGCAGCAACGCCACACTATTATCACCACTTCGGGAGAGGCACTTTGTGGCAAATGTCCCGTTTTTACTACCGTTTCCCGTATTGGCAAACACGTCACGCGGCGTGGGCCACCTGCATGTTGTTGATAAACACATTCTGCTATTTATTCTCATATCAACAACACAGCATAACACATGAGCTTCAACATTTTTCTTATAAGTGTAGCCGCACTATCGGTTACGCTCTTTGGCGCATGCCACAATGCCCACCAGCACGAAGCGCACGAAGGTGAGCACACCGATGCCGACGAGCACGACCACGACCACGGTGCCGACGAAATAACCTTTACCGAGGCACAAGCCAAGGCTGCTGAACTGCAAATTACCACTTTACAACCCACCACTTTTGCCGAAGTGATAGAGGTTACAGGGCAAGTGCTGCCCGCCACTGGCAGCGAGGCCACCGTTACAGCCACCATGGCAGGCATTGTAAAATATACCAGCAACGCACTCACCGAGGGGTGTGCCGTAAGCAATGGCAAGACGTTGTTTGTAGTAAACGGCAAGCCCATGGCCGACGGCAACCCGGCGGCCGTGGCACAAAGCGAACTGGCTGCTGCCAAAAGTGCCTATGAGCGGGCACAGAAGTTGGCCGCCGAGCACATCATCGCGCAACGCGAATTAGAGGACGCACGCCAACGCTATCAGGCGGCCGCTGCCACAGCACAAAGTTTGGGCAATGCGGCACAAAGCCGTGGCATCAGTGCCCCCATTGGCGGCTACATCAAGGATTTGCTTGTAAAGCCCGGCGATTATGTGGCCGCCGGCCAGCCGCTGGCCACCATCACACAGAACCAACATTTGCAACTGCGAGCCGATGTGCCCGAACGCTATTATCGTTTTTTGGCGGACATCACATCTGCCAATTTCCGTTTAACATATCAAGAGTCTGCACAAGTCGTTGCCCTCAGCACACTTGGAGGCCGCCTTGTGTCGAAAGGCAAATCTACCGCCACCAATGGCAATTTTGTACCAGTGATTTTTGAGTTTAACAACCGCGGCAACATTGTGGCCGGCAGCATGGCACAGATTTACCTTCAAGGCAAGCAGCGCCAAGGTGTGCTGGCCGTGCCTACCGAAGCACTTACCGAAGCGCAAGGTTTGTACTTTGTGTATGTGCAGGAGCATGCCGACAGCTACCGCCGCCAGGAGGTTAAGATTGGTGCCACCGACGGGCTGCGCACCGAAATTGTGAGCGGTGTCAAAGCGGGTGACAAGGTTGTCACGCATGGCGCCACCCAAGTGCGACTGGCTGCCAGCAGTGGTGCCGTACCCGAAGGACATTCACATTAGGGAAGGAGGGGAAAAGTTGAAGAGTTGAAAAGTTGAAAAGTTGAGGAGTTGAGAAGTCGAAGAGTTGACGGGAGGACAAGGTAATCTTTTAACCTTCTAACCCCCTAACCTTCTAACCTTCTAACCCCCTAACCCCCTAACCTTCTAACCCCCTAACCCTCTCCCCTCTCTCCCCCCTAACCCCCTCATAAATCTCTTGATATTACTATGCTTAACAAAATAATAGCTTTTTCGCTGCGCAACCGGCCGGTCATACTGTTCTTCAGTTTGCTACTTATCATTGCCGGCTGCTGGACAGCGTGGAAAATGGAGGTGGACGTATTCCCCGACCTCAATGCCCCCACCGTGGTGGTGATGACCGAAGGCAAGGGCATGGCGGCCGAAGAGGTGGAACGCCTCGTCACCTTCCCTATCGAAACAGCCCTCAATGGCGCCACCGATGTGCGCCGCGTGCGCTCATCGTCCACCACAGGCTTCTCTGTCGTATGGGTAGAATTTGACTGGGGCACAGACGTATACCGCGACCGCCAAATAGTGTCTGAAAAGTTGGCCACCATTGGCGATGCCCTGCCCGAAGGCGTAGGACAGCCCACCCTCGGTCCGCAATCGAGCATCATGGGCGAAGTCATGTTCATCGGTCTCACAGCCGACACCACCTCACTCGGGTCGCTGCGCACCCTGGCCGACTGGACCATACGTCCGCGGCTGCTCTCCACCGGCGGCGTGGCACAAGTCACTGTCATGGGTGGCGACTTGCTCGAATATCAAATACGCCTCCACCCCGAGCGCATGCGTCACTATGGTGTGGCACTCGACGAGGTTATGACCGCCGTACGCAACATGAACCGCAATGCCACGGGTGGTGTGCTGTATGAGCACGGCAACGAATACATTGTGCGCGGGGTACTGTCAACCACCAGCACCAACGATATGGCACAAGCCGTAATCAAACGCAACGCCGCCAACCAGCCCATTGTGTTGGCCGACGTGGCCGACATCAAGCTGGGCGCCAAATGTCCCAAAACGGGGCTGGCCTCCGTGTCGGGCCGTCCCGCCGTGCTGCTCACCGTCACCAAGCAGCCGTCCATCAGCACGCTCGACCTCACCACACAGCTCGACTCGGCCATGGCATCGCTCAAACCCTCGCTGCCAGCCGACGTCAAAGTCAACACACATCTTTACCGCCAGCAGGACTTTATCGACGCTTCTATTTCAAACATTAAAAAGTCGCTCGTCGAGGGCGGCATATTTGTGGTGCTCATTCTGTTCATATTCTTGATGAATGCCCGCACCACGCTTATTTCGCTTGTCACCATCCCCCTGTCACTGCTCATCACGCTACTTGTGCTCAAGGTTATGGGGCTCACCATCAACACCATGAGCATTGGCGGCATGGCCATAGCCATTGGTTCGCTGGTAGACGATGCCATAGTGGACGTTGAAAACGTGTACAAGCGTTTGCGCCTTAATGCCCGAAAGCCCGAAGCCGAAAGACTGCGCATGACCGAGGTCATATTCAATGCCTCGAAAGAGGTGCGCATGCCCATACTCAACTCTACACTGATTATTGTGGTGAGTTTTGTGCCACTGTTCTTCCTGAGCGGGCTCGAAGGCCGCATGCTTGCACCGCTCGGCGTAAGCTTTATCGTATCGCTCTTTGCCTCTACGCTCGTGGCACTCACACTCACCCCCGTGCTCTGTCGTCTGCTGCTCAAGGACCCTCAAGCGCAACTTACACCAGGTGCTGTGACGCAGAAGGTGCACCATTACGAACCGCGCTGGGTACGTCGGCTCAAGGTTCGGTACGAACAGGCCCTGATGTGGGCCTTGGACCGCAAACCGTCGCGCTGGATATTGGGCATGACAGCGGCACTGGTGGTACTGACGGTAAGCCTGTTCTTCACCCTGGGGCGCTCATTCTTGCCTTCGTTCAACGAGGGTTCGTTCACCATCAACGTGAGCACACTGCCCGGGGTATCGCTTGAAGAGAGCGACCGCATAGGGCGCCAAGCCGAGCAACTGCTGCTGCAAATACCCGAGGTGCGCGATGTGGCACGCAAAACGGGGCGTGCCGAACTTGACGAACACGCACAGGGGGTGAACGGCAGCGAAATGGAAGTGCCTTTTACACTGGACAAGCGCAGCAAGGACGAGGTCATGAACGACATTCGCCAGCGGCTGCGCACACTGCCTGGTGTCAACATCGAAATAGGCCAGCCCATATCGCACCGCATCGACGCCATGCTGTCGGGCACAAAGGCCGGCATTGCCATCAAGGTGTTTGGCCCCGACCTCACACAACTGCATGCCATCGGCACGCAAATTCAGAAAGCCACCAAGGGCATTGACGGGGTGACAGACCTCAACGTGGAGCAACAGGTGGAGCGTCCGCAACTCAACATTCGTCCACGCCGCACACTGCTTGCACGCTACGGCATCACCCTGCCGCAGTTTGCCGAGTTTGTCAATGCCGCCATCGGTGGCGAGGTGGTGAGCCAGGTGCAGGACGGTGCCAAGAGTCTCGACCTTACCGTGCGCATGGCCGACGACGACATCAACTCTATTGCACATATAAAGGACTTGCTCATCAACACCCCCGACGGGCGTCAAGTGCCACTGGCCGATGTGGCTGATGTGGTGTCGACAGCCGGCCCCAACACCATCAGCCGCGAAAATGCGCAACGCAAATTGGTGGTATCGGCCAATGCCACAGGACGCGACATGCGCTCGGTGGTCAACGACATGCAACGGGCCATCAACCAACAAGTAAAGCTGCCCGAAGGCTACCACATCGAATATGGCGGACAGTTTGAGAGCGAAGCCGCCGCATCGCGTTTGCTGCTCGGCCTGTCGGTTGTCAGCATCATCGTCATACTGTTGCTGCTCTATCTGCAGTTCCGCTCATGGCCACAGGCTGTTGTGGTACTGCTCAATTTGCCATTGGCACTCATTGGCGGGGTATTGGCACTGGTGTTTACAGGCGGTGTGGTGAGCATTCCGGCCATCATTGGTTTCATATCGCTCTTTGGCATGGCCACCCGTGGCGGCATGCTGCTTGTCGACCGCTACAACGAGCTGTCGCACCGCGGACTTTCACGCATCGAGGTGGTGACAAAGGGCTCAACCGACCGTTTGCTACCCATACTCATGACGGCGCTTTGCTCGGCATTGGCCCTCATTCCGCTGGCACTTGGCAGCACGCTGCCTGGCAACGAAATTCAAAGTCCCATGGCCCAGGTCATGCTTGGCGGACTGCTCACAAGCACCCTGCTCAACCTGTTTATTGTGCCCATCATGGCCCCACTCAAAACGCGTAAAAAATGAAATACCGACACATCATCATAGCTGCGCTCGCTGGTTACTGCACTGCCGTGGCAAACGCACAAACTCAAAGCGCACAAAGCTCTGCCTGGGGCGACGCCCTGTTGGGCATTGTGCACAACAACTCTACACTCAAGGCTGCCCGCAGCCAGTTGCAAGCCTCGCGGCTGGCCAACGGCACAACGCTCAAACTGCCCGACCCTGAGGCCGAGGTGGCTTATCTGTTTGGCAGTCCGCAAGGCGTGCCCAACCGCACCAATGTGAGCGTGACACAAACGCTCGATTGGGGCGTGCTGACGGGCCGCCGCAAGCAGTTGGCCGGAGCTGGCAACCAAGTGGCCGAAGCGGCTTACCGACAGGCGGAGCAGCAATTACTTGCCGAGGCCGACCAAACGCTCACTTCGGTTGTATACTACAACAAACTTTGCACCGAACTGGCGCAGCGTGCTGCCTTGGCCAACGAGGTGTGCCAACTCTACCAACAAAAGTTTGCACAAGGTGACATCAACCAGATTGAGGTGAACAAGGTGAAGCTTAATGCCTCGGTGAGCCAGGCCGAACTTGAACGCGCACGCAACGAGCGACAGGAATTGCTGCTGCAACTGCAGCGCCTCAACGGCGGGCAACCTCTCGAACTGGCCGACACTTGTTACCCCAACGCCAACCAGCCGCTGCCAGCACTGGCCGACTTGCAAAATGCTGTGGCACAGTCGCCGGCCTTGCTTGCTGCGCAGGCTGCCGTGGCACAGCAGCAAGCTGAGGTAAAACTGGCCAAAGCCGAGGCTTTGCCGGCTCTCATGGTGGGCTTTCAAGGCGAATACATCAAAGAGAACAATTACAGCGGTCTGTCATTAGGCTTTAGTCTGCCGTTGTGGGGCAACACGCGCCGCAAAGTGAAACAAGCCAAGGCCGAGGTGGTTGCTCGCCAGCTCGATGCCGATGATGTGCGCCACCAACAGTCGTCACAACTCATGCAGCAATACGCCACTGCGCGCCATCTGCTTGACGCATCAGACAAGTTGCAGAGCGATTTATCTACCACGAGCAACACCACCCTGCTGCGCCGCGCCCTGGACGAGGGTCAGATTTCGCTGCTCGACTATCTGCTTGAAATGTCGTTTTACTACACGGCACGCACCACGCTGCTCGACACGGAACGACAAGCGCAACAAGCCATTTCGACTTTGCGTGGTTTGCTTTACTGACAAGGGGGGCACCCTTTACGTTGAAAGCGCGTTGTCGGGGTTGCAGATGTTCCCTTCGCTCCCATTCACATAGCCCGCTATGTGAATGGGAACGAGGGGAACAAATGTAAGGGTGGTTCTAAAAATTCTGTTTTTAGAATTCTAAGCCGAATTGTTACGCACCACCGCAAAAACGCCCAACAAAATACCACAAAAATACCCAACGAAATACCACAAAAGCACCCAACAAAACGCCACAAAAACACCAAACAAAATACAGAATTGGCAAAGAATCTGTATCTTTGCAACAAATCATACAACAAACGACATGGAATACCTTAAAAGAACTGCTGACGAGCATTTGAGTTTGCTACTGGCTTCCTCTGGAGCCGTGCTCATAGAAGGTCCAAAATGGTGTGGCAAGACAACAACTGCAGAGCAACATGCAAATAGCACTATCAGTCTGCAGGATCCTGACATGCGCGACAGATACCAAACCACCATCAGAATAAAACCTTCACTTCTTCTGGCAGGCGACACGCCACGTCTTATAGATGAATGGCAGGAAGCTCCCGTTCTATGGGATTCGGTGCGAGCTATGGTTGATAAACGTAATGAATTTGGACAATTCATTATGACAGGTTCTAACTCGATTGATCCCCATAAGAAAAAAGAATTTATCAAACATTCTGGCAGTGGACGAATTGCAAAGATGCAAATGCTTACTATGAGCCTGCATGAATCTTTGGAATCTAACGGCAGAATCTCGCTAAAAGAATTGTTTAACAACAAGGATTTAGACATCGATGGTATAACGTCTGAAATGTCTATTGAAGAACTGATATTTGCAGCTTGCCGCGGTGGTTGGCCTGCATCGTTGCATGCAAAGTTTGACAAAGCAAAACTGCAAATTGCCAAGAACTATGTAAAAACAGTATGCAGTATTGATGTTTCGACAATAGATGGAATAAAGAGGAATGAAAAAGTTGCAAGCACAATACTTAAAAGTTATGCTCGCAACATCTCAACATTAGCCAAAAAGAACGTAGTATACAAAGATACAAACGAGCATTTAGATGGTGTTAGCCAGACTTCATTCGACACATATATTGATGCTCTTGAACGTTTGTTTGTTATTCAAGACATAGAAGCGTGGAGCCCTGCTATCCGTTCTGCATCTGCCATACGACGAGGTTTGAAACGTGAGTTTGTTGACCCCTCTATTGCTGTTGCAGCTTTAGGCCTGTCACCTGAAGCTCTCTATACTGATTTGAAAACATTCGGTTTCTTGTTCGAATGTATGGCAATCCGCGATCTAAAAGCTTATTCATTATCCCTTGGTGGGACCATTTCATATTATCATGACAGATACGATTTGGAAGCTGACGCAGTTCTTCATCTTGAGGATGGACGATATGCTCTAATCGAATTCAAACTGGGCAGTCGAGAGATTGAAGAAGGAGCAGAACACCTAAAGGAAATAAAAAGACTTGTGCAAGAGCACAATACGACTGAAAAACAAATTAAACTGCGTGAACCGGATCTGCTTATGGTTATAACTGGAGGAGAAATGGCCTACACCCGTCCTGATGGTGTCAAGATCATACCCCTCGCTTGCTTGAAGGACTAACATGCAATACACTATTTTGTAAAACACCCCCTATAATATAACTGAAATTTCGGATTTAACAAGTGGGATAGCCCTTGCCAAATCCGAAACTTGAGTAAAAAATAAGTTCAACAAAGGCAAACGAACTCAAACGCTTTCATTATGCAATTCGCATAAAGCTCAAACAATTCTAAGCCGAATTGTTATGCACCACCGCAAAAACACCCAACAAAACACCACAAAAGTTCCCAACAAAATGCCACAAAAGCACCCAACGAAATGCCACAAAAGCACCCAACAAAACGCTGCAAAGAACGCAAGCACTAATGGGGACGACGCGTCCCGCGGGAAAATGCAATGTTCATACACTAAATATAGACTCGCAGACAGCACCAATTACACGTCTGTCTGTGAGCTTCTGCCTTAATTCCCGCGAGACGCGTCGCCCCGTAGCGCTTGGTGCTTGAGTTCGTTCGAATGTATGCGTTTTACCGGACAATATTACACTACATCTTTTTATCACGCACATTTCATACATCTTACACAAAATAGCCATAAACAACTGATTTTCAACGCGTTCAACAGTGTAGGATATACTTAGAAGCATCTTACACACCTTCTTGCACACTTTAGTATCTTACACATGTCATATTCTGTGGTGTCAGGCACGATGTGTGGTAACGGGGGAGGCATTTTCGGGCAATGCGAGGTAGGATTTTCTGTCTATCCGACTAAAAATCGGCTCTCCCTATACCGACAAACACAGGTGTATAATCCATCATACAGTACAGGCAACAAGGTATACCCGACCTGCATGCAGTGTGTAACTTTACTGGCAGAGTGTAAGATGCTGCACGATGTATCTTACACTACGTAATTACTTGATTTTCAGCTTATTATTCCTATTTTGTGTAAGATGCAAGATGTTTCTTTCCAAACACTTTGTGGTAGAGATTTGCTATTATTAATGTTAGCAAAAATGTTACTTGCGTTGACGCCAGTTTTATTCCAAGTTATTGCTTCTATATAACAAAGTTCAAAATATCATCTTTGTTATTATCTCAACTTGTTTGCCATTCTGGCAAAGGGAACTG
>OLFZ01000058.1_pt1 | contig 129674 bp, 94 predicted proteins | sample 1604861 | NCBI WGS metagenome assembly OLFZ01 (sample SAMEA3888895, study PRJEB22519) | human gut metagenome | biome: human gut; feature: human-associated habitat; material: faeces | place: Denmark | collected 2011 | reverse complement strand
AGACGCGTCGCCCCCATTAGTGCTTGCGTTTGGTGCTTGAGTCCGTTCGCATGTTAGCTTTTCACCGAACAGCCATAACACGGAATAGAATTCCCTAAAACGATCTCATTTTTGATGCCAATTTTGAACACCCTAAGCATGACGCCTCAATTACTAATACCCTTACAAGTTGTTTGCGAGATGATTCACCTTGTTAATCCCTTGGGGTTGCCAATGCCTTTACTATTGTTTCCTCCTCAATTCCTCAATTAAGTCGTTCACAATATATGTATCGCTCATCAGATGCAGGCCGAGTTCTTTGTCGTGAAGCATGCGGCAAACATCAGAATCGTAGAATATCTGTAATGCCCTGTCTGTGGATATATGCAACGTGTCGGCTAATTGCATTATGATGCGTGCTATTTTGTTCCACAATAAAAAGTCTAACATGGTTATATGAACTGATTTTTAACACACTACTTGTAGCGCTTGCTTTTCCATTATTTTTCTCTTTCCCAGTTTTTAAGTGCCTCTATCACATCGTTTGCAACGGCTTCACGGCTTTCGGTGTGTAAAGTGTCGTAGCAGTCTTGTATGAGGCTTTTGATTAGTCCCACCTTATCCAAACGCCTTCTCATTTCTGATGGCGATATGCCCATCTTTTGTGCTGAAGCCTCAATGGCTAACACCGTGAAGGCGAGGCGGTCGAACTCATGTGACCTTTTCAGTAACAGTTCTCTGTCTTCCATATATATAGTAATATGCCAATTAAGTTATCGTCCTTTTATTGTTTACAAATTGCATTTGAGTGCAAATATATGGTTTTTCCTCTGATATTTCACTTAGCTATGGAAGTAAAATCCTTCGGGGGGGCAATCTGCTTGCTATGGCTTTTGAGCCAGAATGCAGAGGCCATAAAGTATGTGTTGATGAGTGTAAAGTGGTTTTTGCAGGTGGCGACGTAAGAAGGCATGAGGCAGTAGCTGCGACAGCCGTGTGCGCAAGGATTTTTTACAAAATGCGCATAATTCTTGTTTGTGTGCAAAATTGTTTGTACTTTTGCCGACGTTTAGAACAAGAAAAAGGAAAATAATGAAAAAATCAATCCTTACAGCTGCGCTTGCATTGAGCGCCGCCACAGCAGCTCAGGCTGGTGGCTATCTGACAAACACCAACCAGAGTGTGAGCTTTCTCCGCAATCCGGCACGCGATGCCGCCATTGCCATAGACGGTGCTTATGCCAATCCCGCAGGTTTGGGATTTATGTCGACAGGCTGGCATTTGGGCTTTGACCTGCAGAGTGCCTACCAAACACGTAGCGACAATACATACTTTGCGCCATTTGCCCTTGGCACCGTAAACGGTGTGGCCAATGGTCGTGACGGTTTTAAGAAATTTGAGGGTAAGGCCAAGGCGCCTGTAATCCCTTCGTTCGATTTGGCCCGTGTGGGCGAAAAGTGGTTCGCGTCATTCCACTTTGGCATTACCGGTGGCGGTGGCAAGTGTAAGTTTGCCGATGGTTTGCCTTCATTTGAGAGCCAGGTGGCCATGCTGCCCGTTTTGATTGGCGCTGTAACTCAAAACCCCAATACTGTCACAGGTTATAGAATGGACACCCACATGCAAGGACGCCAGTATTACTTTGGTGGCCAGTTTGGTGTGGGCTACAAAATCACTCCCAACTTTAATGTCAGCGTGGGTGGACGTGTGATTTATGCACAGTGTAACTATTATGGCTATGTGCGTAACATCAGTGTGAATGTGGCGGGCCTGGGTGTAGTACCTGCAACCAAGTTCTTTGAATCTCAGAATATGCCCGACTTTGCATCGGTTGTGTCGGACAAGGAACTTAACTGCGACCAGAGCGGTTGGGGATTTACCCCCATCATCAGTGCCGACTACAAGGTGGGCAAGGTAAACCTTTCGGCACGTTACGAATTTAAGACAAAGTTGCGCCTTAAAAATCAAACGGGTATGAACACCAGTGGCCTTGACGAGTATGACGACGGGGTCAAGGTAAAGGCCGACATTCCGGCCATATTGGCATTGGGCGCACGCTACGAAGTGCTTGACAACTTGCGATTGAACGCAGGCTTCCATTATTACTTTGACAAGCAAGCTACACAACACAACAACAGACACAACTCTCTGAAAAAGGGTGGTTGGGAATTGCTGGCCGGTGCCGAGGTAGATGTGGCACCCCGCTGGACAGTGAGTGCCGGTTGGCAAACAACCAACTATGGCCTTGGCGATAATAGCCAGTTTATCAGCGACATGAGTTTTGTAACCAACTCTAACTCACTGGGTATTGGTGCCCGTTTCCAACTGCGCAGAAAGGTGGCTCTGAATATTGCCTACTTCAAGACCTTTTACAAGCATTACGAACGCCAGCACAGTGACTTCTATAATATCAAGGGTAATTTTGGCAAAATGCTTCAGCCCATGGGCGACCAGTTGAGTGCCGCGGCTACGCAAATTGGTACAGCGTTGGCTAACCCGCAGTTGCCTGCTGAGCAGCGAGCTGCATATCAGGCCCGACTGGGACAAATACAGAAAGAGGCTGTAGCTTTGCAGAACATTCAGACGGGGTTGGCGACTTACAGCACGGTAGGCTCTGACAACTTCCACCGCAGCAACGATGTGTTCGGTTTGGGACTCGAAATCGATTTCTAATACGGCACATATATCTCTATACAAGTTTCGGATTTAATCAAGGTTTGACTTTAGGTCAGCTTTGATTAAATCCGAAACTTTTGTTTTTGGGGAGAGAAAGAGGTCAGTCGGCAGAAATAGTGTCTTGTGTCGAACTGTTCCACTGCGCTGGCAGGTGGTCGATGGCGATGTGGCGCACCTCGGCATTCTGCATGCGCGGAATGTCGCGTATTTCGCAGTGGGCAAAGGCCGCCTGTATGGTGCGGTTGAACAAACCGTGACCTATGGCCAACACCGACTGATTGTGATACACCTTATATATATAGGTGATAAAACGCTTGGCACGCTCAAACATGGCTTGCACGCTTTCGGCATCGTCGGGCATCTGGCTGCTGCGGGCTATGGTGATGGGAGTGCCGGTAAAACTCCCCCAATCGCGCTCGCGCAGCAAGGGGCAGGGGGTGAGTGGCAAATGCAATCCTCCGTTGATGATGTTGGCCGTGTCGAGTGCGCGTTGCAGGTCGCTCGTCAGCATAACGTCGAAAGCGGTGTGTGCGGCAACCAGTTTGTCACGCAGTTCGGCAGCCTGCTCGCGTCCGCGTGCAGTAAGGTGGCCGGGCATGAGCCCTTGAAGTATTTGGGCCACGTTCTCTTCGGTTTCGCCGTGGCGTGCTAAATATAAATGTGTCATTCGTTTGGCTTTGAATGCTGCAAATTTACAAATAACTTCGTAATGCTGAATAATATGACTATTTGTAATTATTGTAGTGAATTAAAGACTTTTATGTGCGGATAAGTATGTATAAAATGGCAAAACGAAAACAATAAAGCTTTTTTGTAAGAAAAATGTTCGTAGGGGCGTTGGTATTTGCTCGAAATGTTATATATTTGCACCCGAATTAAGGATTCAAACACAAAGCAGCGATGCAAACAACAATAGAATTTACAAAAATGCATGGTGCGGGTAACGACTATATATATGTCAATACCTTGAAATACCCGATTGACAATCCTGAGCATCTGTCGGTGCTGTGGAGCGACCGCCATAAAGGAATAGGTGGCGACGGTCTGGTGCTGATAGGCAAGGGGGCAGCGGGTGCCGACTTTTCGATGCGCATATTCAACAACGATGGGTCGGAGGCACGCATGTGTGGAAATGCGTCGCGCTGTATTGGCAAGTACCTTTACGAATATGGTTTGACAAACAAAACAGAAATCCGCTTGTCAACCCTGTCGGGCATAAAGGTGCTCAAACTGCATGTTGATGCCACGAACCACGTAGACAGTGTGACGGTTGATATGGAAGAACCCCGTTTGGCCGTGCCCACACAGTTGGCTACTCCCGACGGTTCGATGACAGAGGGCACGGTGACAGCCACAGATGGTAAAACCTATGTGGGCACTTTTGTGTCGATGGGAAATCCGCACTTCGTGGTGTTTGTTGACGATGCCGAAAATTTTGACGTGGCCGGAGTAGGACCAACGTTGGAGTTTGCTCCCATATTTCCCGAACGCTGTAACATAGAGTTTGCTACAGTGCGCCCCGATGGCGGCATACGTATGCGTGTGTGGGAACGCGGTTCGGGCATAACCATGGCATGTGGCACAGGAGCCTGTGCTACGGCAGTGGCGGCAGCACTGACGCACCGTGCCTTGCGACATAGCCATATTGTAATGGACGGCGGCACACTGAGTATTGAATGGCGAGAGTCCGACGGCCGGGTGCTGATGACTGGACCAGCTGCCAAAGTGTTTGACGGAAAAATTGACTTGCCATAATGGAATAATAGCCTCTCCCTTCTCCCTCTCACAAAAACGAGCGGGTGGGGAGAGGCAACTTTTTAAGGGTGGCACGGGTTGTGCCTGCGCAAATATTTGACAATATTACTATAATATGACTACGATAAACGAGAATTTCTTAAAACTGCAAAAGAACTATCTTTTTGCTGATATAGCCCAAAAGGTGGCAGCCTATAAGGAAGCGTACCCCGAGGCAGACATTATACGCTTGGGCATAGGTGATGTGACACGTCCGCTGGCTCCGGCCGTAATCAAGGCGTTGCACAAGGCTGTAGACGAGATGGGCAGTGCCGACACCTTTAGAGGTTATGGCCCGGAACATGGCTACGAATTTTTGCGTCAGGCCATTGTTGAAAATGATTTCGCACCGCGTGGCATAAGCATCGATAAGGACGAAATATTCATTAACGATGGTGCCAAGAGCGACACGGGAAACTTTGGCGACATACTTGGCACAGACAACAGCATCTGCGTAACAGACCCTATCTATCCCGTATATATAGACTCAAATGTGATGGGCGGCCGTGCCGGTGACATCGTAAATGGCTCGTGGAGCAAGATAACTTATTGTCCCTGTAATGAGGCCAATGGTTTTGTGCCGCAACTGCCCGACCATGCCACAGACATGATTTACCTGTGCTACCCCAACAACCCGACAGGCACGACACTCAGTCGTGAAGAGTTGGAAAAGTGGGTGGCCTATGCACAGAAGCACAACAGTCTGCTGCTGTACGATGCCGCTTATGAGGCATACATCACACGCGAAGGCGTGCCCCATTCTATTTATGAAATAGAGGGTGCCAAGAAGTGTGCTGTGGAGTTCCACTCATATTCAAAGACGGCAGGCTTCACAGGCTTGCGCTGCGGTTACACCGTTGTGCCCAAAGAACTCGTGTTCAAAAGCAAGCGTGGTGAAGACGTGCAGCTTAATCAACTTTGGAACCGCCGTCAGTGCACCAAATTTAACGGTACAGCCTACATCGTGCAGCGCGCGGCCGAGGCCATTTATAGTGAAGAGGGCAAGCGCGAGGTGCGCGAAACTATCGACTATTATATGACCAATGCACGCATCATGCGTGAGGCATTGACCGAGGTGGGCTTGAAAGTGTACGGCGGGGTAGACGCACCCTACATTTGGCTGAAAACACCTGAGGGCGTGGGCAGTTGGGAGTTCTTTGAACAGCTGCTCACCCAAATCAATGTGGTAAGCACGCCAGGCGTGGGCTTTGGTCCTGCGGGTGAAGGCTTTATCCGTTTGACGGCATTTGGCAAACGCGAGGACTGCGAGGAAGCCATGCGCCGACTGAAGAACTGGTTGAAGTAATCAGTCAATGATTGAAACATTTTGTGAGGCATTTCGGGGTTTTGTAGGTTTTATTACTTAACTTTGTGGCAATAAGGCTGCGGTCGGTAAAAATGTGTGCACTTTTTATGCGACTCAAGCTTTGAACTTTCAGTGTTTCAATTCTTACAAATAGCATACATCAATAACAGAATCGCACAAAAGCAAACATAATCACTAAACCACAACAAAATGAGTAACCTTCGTTTCAAAGTCGTGGAAGAGGCGTTTAAGAAGCGCCCTCTCGAAGTTAAGGCGCCAGCTGAGCGCCCGTCTGAATACTTTGGCAAGTATGTGTTCAACCAGGAAAAGATGTTCAAGTATCTGCCGTTGAATACCTACCAGCAGCTTCGTGAAGTAATAGAAAAAGGCACGCCGCTGCCATTGTCTGTAGCCAACGATGTGGCTAAAGGCATGAAGCAATGGGCCATCGAAATGGGTGTGACACACTGCACACACTGGTTCCAGCCTTTGACCGAAGGTACTGCTGAGAAGCATGATGCCTTTGTGGAGCATGACTTCAAAGGCGGCATGGTAGAGGATTTCTCGGGTAAGGAACTTGTACAGCAAGAGCCCGATGCCTCATCGTTCCCTAATGGTGGTATCCGTTCAACTTTCGAAGCCCGTGGTTATTCGGCTTGGGACCCTGCTTCGCCTGTGTTTATTGTAGGCGACACGCTGATGATTCCAACCATCTTTGTAAGTTACACTGGTGAGGCCCTTGACTATAAGGCACCGCTCAAAAAGGCACTTGCTGCTGTAGACAAGGCTGCAACGGCTGTATGTCACTATTTTGACCCCAATGTGACCCGCGTAACGGCTAACTTGGGTTGGGAACAGGAGTATTTCTTGGTAGACGAGGGCTTGTATGCCGCACGTCCTGACTTGCTGCTCACAGGACGCACCTTGATGGGACATGATTCTGCCAAGAACCAGCAGATGGACGACCACTACTTTGGTGCCATTCCTGAACGTGTGCAGGAATTTATGCGCGACCTCGAAATTCAGGCTCTTGAACTCGGCATTCCGTGCAAGACCCGTCACAACGAGGTAGCCCCCAACCAGTTTGAGTTGGCGCCGATCTTTGAAGAGTGTAACTTGGCTGTTGACCATAACATGCTCATCATGTCGTTGATGCGCAAGATTGCCCGCAAGCATGGTTTCCGCTGCTTGTTGCACGAAAAACCCTTTGCTGGCATCAATGGCTCGGGCAAGCACAACAACTGGAGTTTGACCACCGACACTGGCGCATTGCTGCATGGACCTGGCAAGACGCCTGAGGACAACTTGCGTTTTCTTGTGTTTGTAGTTGAAACCTTGATGGGTGTGTACAAGCACAATGGTTTGCTCAAAGCCTCTATCATGAGTGCAACCAATGCTCACCGCCTTGGTGCAAATGAGGCACCTCCCGCAATTATCTCAAGCTTCCTTGGCAAGCAACTCAGCGAGTTCTTGTCAAAGGTGGAGAACTCTACAAAGGACGAACTCTTTACGCTTGAAGGCAAGCACGGCGTACAACTTGATATTCCGCAAATTCCGGAGTTGATGGTTGACAATACCGACCGTAACCGTACTTCGCCTTTCGCCTTTACGGGTAACCGCTTTGAGTTCCGTGCCGTAGGTTCTATAGCCAACTGTGCCAGCGCAATGATTGTGTTGAACACAGCTGTGGCTGAGGCTCTCACCGACTTTAAGACACGTGTAGATGCGCTCATGGCCAAGGGCGAAGGCAAAATTACTGCCATACTCGAAGTGTTGCGCGAAGATATCAAGACTTGCAAGCCTATTCATTTTGATGGCAATGGCTATAGCGATGAGTGGAAGGCTGAGGCTGCACGCCGCGGCTTGGACTGCGAGACAAGTTGCCCCATAATCTTTGACCGTTACCTTGACGATGCTACCATCAAGATGTTTGAGAGCATGAACGTGATGACTAAGCCCGAACTTGAAGCTCGTAACGAAATCAAGTGGGAGACTTATCAGAAGAAGATACAGATTGAGGCACGTGTGCTCGGCGACCTTTGCATGAATCATATCATTCCTGTGGCTACGAAGTATCAGAGCGAACTGGTAGACAATGTGCATAAGATACAGGAGGCTTTTGCCGACCCCGCAAAGGTGAAGGATCTGACCTCGTATAACATCGACTTGATTGAGAAAATCAACAAGCACGTTAGTTTCGTAGCTGAAAATGTGGAGGCTATGGTTGAAAAACGCAAGGTGGTGAACAAAATTACCGATATACGCACGTTGGCTGTAGCATATCATGACGAGATTGCACCTTACTTTGATGCTATCCGTTACCACATTGACAAGCTCGAACTCATTGTTGAGGACGAGATGTGGACACTGCCTAAATATCGTGAGCTCCTCTTCATTCGATAATGAAGCGGTAGACTAAACAACTGATAGTTGAACAAGACCCGGAACGGTTGCCCTTGATAGGGGCGTCGCTCCGGGTTTTGCTGTAGTTGCCAGTGGCTTGAATGGTCGCTCGTTGAGTGCATGAGAATGGTAGATCGGTTAGAAAAAAAGCATATTTATGCCGATGTTGTAAAAAATCTCGGATAATTGTTTGCATTTTGTAATTTATTTATAACTTTGCCATCACAAAACGAAATAACATGACTTATACATCTTACTTCCGACTTTGCAACGTGCTTAGCTTGCGTACATTGGGTACGCGGGAGTGAGAGTTATGGGTATAACCATGGTGCATGGATACGGCGCCGCCAAAAAAAGCTTGGTGTTGTATCATAGCCTAAAAGCCAAACAAGAGCCTCACTACCGCAGCAAGCAGAAGTGAGGCTCTTGCAATATATACACTTGAATAATAAAGAACAAAAATCATAATACAATGAGTGACAGACTTTACATTTTTGACACAACGTTGCGTGATGGCGAGCAGGTGCCTGGTTGCCAGCTTAACACGGTAGAGAAGATACAGGTGGCCAAACAACTTGAACAACTCGGCGTCGACGTGATAGAGGCCGGTTTCCCTATTTCAAGTCCGGGCGACTTTAACTCGGTTATTGAAATTTCGAAGGCTGTAACATGGCCTACTATTTGTGCATTGACCCGAGCCGTTGAAAAAGACATTGACTGTGCAGCAGAGGCACTGAAGTATGCCAAGCACAAGCGCATTCACACAGGCATCGGTACGAGCGACAGCCACATTAAATACAAATTCAATTCGACGCGCGAGGAAATTATAGAGCGTGCAGTTGCTGCTGTAAAATATGCCAAACGTTATGTTGAGGACGTGGAGTTCTATGCGGAAGACGCAGGCCGTACTGACAATGAATATTTGGCAAGGGTGGTAGAAGCCGTGATTAAGGCGGGTGCCACTGTGGTGAACATTCCTGATACAACGGGTTATTGTCTGCCTCATGAGTATGGCGACAAAATCAAGTATTTGATGGAGCACGTAGACGGTGTGGACAAAGCCATATTGTCAACACACTGCCACAACGATTTGGGCATGGCCACAGCTTGTACACTCGAGGGTGTGCTGAACGGTGCCCGACAGGTGGAGGTGACCATCAATGGTATAGGCGAACGTGCCGGCAATACGGCCGAGGAGGAAATAGCCATGATACTGAAGTGTCACCACCTTGATATTCAAACCAATATCAACACACAGAAGATTGCCGCCACGTCGCGCATGGTGAGCTCACTCATGAATATGCCGGTGCAGCCCAATAAGGCTATTGTCGGCCGCAATGCTTTTGCACACTCAAGTGGCATACATCAGGACGGTGTGCTGAAGAATGTTGAGACCTACGAGATTATCAATCCTAAAGATGTGGGTATTGACGATAATTCTATCATTTTGACAGCGCGCTCTGGCCATGCCGCACTCAAGCATCGCCTTGAAGTGCTTGGCGTAGAGGTGGACGACGAGAAGCTGAACGACATTTACCAGCGTTTCTTGGCTTTGGCCGATAAGAAAAAAGAGGTTACCGATGATGACATCTTGGTGTTGGCCGGTGCAGAGCGCTCTGCCTCGCACAGCATTAAGTTGGATTATCTGCAGGTGACAAGCGGACACGGTGTGCGTCCTGTGGCAGCCATCATACTTGATATTGCTGGTGAGAAATTTAATGCCGCAGCTGAAGGCAATGGCCCTGTTGATGCCGCCATCAATGCAGTTAAAAACATTATCAAGCGCAAAATGACGCTGAAGGAGTTCACTATTCAAGCTATCAACAAGGGCTCGGACGATGTGGGCAAGGTGCACATGCAGGTTGAATATGATGGCGCCGTCTATTATGGCTTTGGTGCTAACACCGATATTGTGACAGCAAGTGTTGAGGCTTATATTGACGCTATCAACAATTTCAGAAAGTAATTCGTAACTCAAGGACAAGCACATGAATACGCTTTTTGACAAAATATGGGACGCCCATGTGGTGCAGCATGTGGCTGATGGTCCCGATCAATTATATATTGACCGCCTTTATGCACATGAGGTGACAAGCCCGCAGGCTTTTGCCGGACTTAAAAAGCGGGGCATAGGTTGTTTCCGTCCTGACCATATATATTGTATGCCAGACCACAACACGCCCACGCATGACCAGGACAAACCCATAGCCGACCCCGTATCGCGTAAGCAGGTTGATACGTTGACACAAAATGCCAAGGATTTTGGGCTGACCTATTGGGGCATGATGCACCCTAACAATGGCATCATACACGTGGTAGGGCCTGAACAAGGCTTGTCATTGCCCGGTATGACCATTGTGTGTGGCGACTCGCACACTTCGACCCACGGAGCAGTTGGGGCCATAGCTTTTGGCATTGGTACGTCGGAGGTGGAAATGGTGATGGCATCGCAGTGCATACTGCAAGCCAAACCAAAGTCGATGCGCATCAATGTGGAGGGCAAACTTGGTAAGGGAGTGACAGCTAAAGACGTTGCGCTATACCTGATGAGCAAGCTTACGACAAGTGGTGCCACGGGATATTTCGTAGAGTATGCCGGTTCGGCCATTCGTTCATTGAGCATGGAAGGACGTCTGACGCTTTGCAACTTGTCGATAGAAATGGGAGCCCGTGGTGGATTTGTAGCTCCCGACGAGGTGACGTTCGCCTATTTGAAGGGCAAGCCCTATGCGCCTAAAGATGAGGATTGGGACGAGGCTGTGGCGCGCTGGAAACAGTTGAAAAGCGATGATAATGCCATATTTGACAAAGAGGTGACATTTGATGCTGCCGACATTGAACCCATGATAACCTATGGCACCAATCCGGGTATGGGCATAGGCATAACGCACACGATACCTGCTGCGCAAAATTCATCGGACGAGAAAGCTTTGGCTTATATGCAGTTTGCTGCAGGCGACAAAATGATAGGCAAACCAGTAGATTATGTTTTTCTTGGGGCTTGTACCAATGGTCGCATCGAGGACTTCCGTGCATTTGCCGCAATAGCCAAAGGACGCCACAAGGCACCTAATGTAACGGCTTGGCTTGTGCCAGGGTCGTGGCCTGTGATGCGCCAGATTGAAGCAGAGGGCATTGATAAAGTTTTGCGTGAGGCTGGTTTTGAAATACGTCAGCCTGGTTGTTCTGCTTGTTTGGCCATGAATGACGACAAGGTGCCCGCTGGCAAGTTGTGTGTGTCAACCTCCAACCGTAATTTTGAGGGGCGTCAGGGGCCTGGGGCCCGTACTTGCCTGGCATCGCCAATGGTGGCTGCTGCGGCTGCTGTGACGGGTGTGATAACTGATCCGCGAACCTTAATGTAAGCACTTAGCGTATGAAACGTAAATTCAATATCATAGAGAGCACTTGCGTGCCTCTTCCGCTTGAAAATATAGATACCGACCAGATTATTCCTGCTCGCTTTCTAAAGGCTACCGACAAGGAAGGGTTCGGCGATAATTTGTTCCGTGATTGGCGTTACAATCCTGATGGCAGTAAAAAGAATTTTGTACTGAACGACCCTGAGTATTCGGGCGAGGTGTTGGTGGCAGGCAAAAACTTTGGTTGCGGGTCGAGTCGCGAACATGCTGCATGGGCCATAGCCGGTTATGGCTTCCGCGTTGTGGTGAGCTCATTCTTTGCCGACATACACAAGCAGAACGAGTTGAACAATTTCGTGTTGCCGGTGGTGGTAAGTGAGCCTTTCTTGCAACAATTATTCAAGAGCATTGAGGCCGACCATCAAACCAAGGTGAAGGTAGATCTGCCAAACCAAACCATTACCAACGAGGCTACAGGCGAAAGCGAGCATTTTGATATAAATGGCTACAAAAAGTATTGCCTCGAAAATGCACTTGACGATATAGACTTTTTACTTGAAAACAAATCAAAAATAGAGCAATATGAAACTGAACATAGCTGTATTGGCCGGTGATGGTATAGGGCCCGAAATCTCAGCACAAGGCGTGGCTGTGATGCAGGCCGTGTGTCAGAAGTTCGGACACGAAGCCACATTTACGCCAGCCTTGGTTGGTGCTGCGGCAATTGACGCAGTGGGAGACCCTTTCCCCGAGGATACTTATGAAATTTGCAAAAAGGCTGATGCCGTACTATTCTCATCAGTAGGCGATCCTAAGTTTGACAATAACCCGAATGCCAAGGTGCGCCCCGAACAAGGATTGTTGGCCATGCGCAAAAAATTGGGGCTCTTTGCCAACATTCGTCCGGTGCAAACATTTGATTGCCTCATTCACAAGTCGCCATTAAAGGACGAGTTAGTGCGTGGCGCGGACTTTGTGTGCATTCGCGAGCTTACCGGCGGCATGTATTTTGGTGAGAAAAAAGAAGGCGATGACTATGCTTACGACACCAATGCCTATTCGCGTGAGGAGGTTGAACGCATTCTCAAGGTAGCGTATGCTTATGCACAACGTCGCCGCAAGCACCTTACGGTAGTAGACAAAGCCAATGTGCTGGCATCATCGCGTCTTTGGCGCAAAGTGGCTCAAGAAATGGCACCCAAGTATCCTGATGTGACAACAGATTTTATGTATGTTGACAATGCTTCGATGCGCATGATACAGGAGCCTACCTTCTTCGACGTGATGGTGACGGAGAACACCTTTGGCGATATTCTGACCGATGAAGGCTCTTGTATTACGGGATCGATGGGCCTGCTCCCGTCAGCCTCGACAGGTGAAAGCACACCAGTTTTTGAACCAATTCATGGCTCATGGCCCCAAGCTAAGGGATTGAACATAGCCAATCCTTTGGCGCAGATATTGTCTGTGGCCATGCTCTTTGAATACTTCAATCTTGCAGAGGAAGGCGCTTTGGTGCGTAAGGCGGTAGATGCGAGTCTTGATGCCAATGTACGTACACCCGAAATTCAAGTGGTCGATGGTGTAAAGTATGGCACTAAAGAAGTTGGTGCTTGGATTGTTGATTGGATAAACAAGGCATAGGAATGTAACTGTAAGGATTTGGTTACAATTCTCCCCAAAACAGGGCTGCAAACTGGCATTTAATTGTTGCCGGTTTGCAGCCCTTGCTGTTGTGATGCAGCTGCAAAACGGGAAACCTTGCCCAATGGTTTTGCCACCTATATGCGTTTGAACGCTGTGATGCAGAGCGAAACAAGCGCAAAAGTGGCCCCGTCCTGGCCTTGTCAATGCGTCACCCAAACAAATGGCGCAACTCACTGATTTTCAGCATGCGCCATTCAACGGCACAAAAAAGTGATGAAGTTGGTAAAAAGCGCAAGCACTAATGGGGGCGACGCGTCTCGCGTCGGGTTTTTCAGCAGCCTCAAATACGGTTTGCTCACGGACACAAGCCCTTTGTCCGCCGGGTCGTGCCGTTGCACTTCGGGCGTGCAGTCAAGCACATTATAGCGAAAGTCGCACAGTTCGTCCATCAGGGTGATGGCTTGTTCTGTCAGACCGCAGTTCGTGGTGCTGCCAGTTGTTTGCGGTGCGCAGTCAGTGTCGTTGCTCATGCTTTTTTGCGGCTGAGGCGTTTCGGCATTTTTACTTTGTGGTTCCGCGCTATGCGCGATAGCGTCTATCAGTTTGTCAACGCCACGTTTCACAATGGCATCGGCATAGCGCAGCATTTTGTTAAGCATTCGTTTCATGGTAGTCAATACAATTTGGTTTAGTACAAAAGTAAAGTGCTGCAAAGGTAACACCAAGGCATTGCACCCAACAAAAAAAGTGTACAATTTGTACACAAATATTTGTTCTCTACCCGTATGCCTACATGTAAAAGAGTGCGTGTGTTTTTACTGCCATCTTACACTTTTTGTGCGTAACAAGCTGATATACAGAGGTTTCAAGAGTGTAAGATAATTTCAAAGTATCTTACACACCCTTGCATACATCTTACACATCACACCCCGCTGCCTCGCAGTCATTTTTGTCGTATGCGGTGGATTATACGGCATAGGGACGTAGAGATATCTGTCGGAGCAACAGACATTTCTGTTCCCCTATACTGTAATATCCTCCTCCCGTGCTTGTGCCGTGTGGCAGCGTGTAGGTTGTGTAGGTTGTGTGTAGGTGAAATTTGCAGTATCTTACACTGTATAAAGTGTTGATAATTAGTGCGTTATAACGTGTTAGTGTAAGATGTAAGATACTCTGCATGTAAAGTTTTGGTAGTATGGTAAAGGTCCCGCTACCACTAAATGCAAGCCCAAAACGCTATCACTAATGGGGGCGACGCGTCTCGCGTCGGGCATTAAGGCAAAGGACTAAATAAAGGCTCACAGACGGTACTAATTACACTCATGTCTGTGAGCCTTGCCTTAAAATCCGACGCGGGACGCGTCGCCCCCATTAGTGGTAGCGTTTAGTGGTAGCGTTTAGTGCTTGCGTTTTGTACTCGCGTTTAGTGGTAGCGTTTTTTTTGCGGACTTCGTTAATGCGCCACCCAATCAAATGACGTAACTCATCGTTTTTCAATATGCGCTATGTGATGACGCAGAAAAGTGATGAAGTCAGAAAACGGGAAGCTTTGTCCAATGGTTTTGCCACTTATATGCGTTTGAGCACTGTGATGCAGAGCGAAACGAGCGCAAATGTAAGCCCCGTTATGCAAATACCTGTCCAGGTATAATGTTGCCATGCCATGCCGGCGCACAGTGTGCCGATGCTGCCGCCAATAAACAGGTGGAACATGAAGATGGTATTGCTGCGGTTGGTGGCTTGTGGGGTTTGAGCCAAACAGCCGCTTTGGTTGCTAAGCTGGTGGCATTGTGCGCCAATATCTACCAAAATGATGGTGGCAATGAGTCCTGCATAAGTGTGTCCAAACAGCCAGGCTGTGGTCCAAGCCACAAGTTGTAGCAAACTGCCTGTTAGCGAGATGCGTCTGATACCAAAACGTGGTATCAGGCGGCCAATGCCACTTGCCGCTATGGCACCTGCCATGCCACACAGGCCAAGCATGCCAACAGCTTCGCTGCCCGCGTTGAACGGACTACCCGCCAAATGAAAGGCCATACACGACCATACAGCCATCATGCTGCCAAAGGCAAAGGCGGCGCGCAGTGAGTAGAGACGTACAAGCTGGTGCTGCTTGTATATGCTTATGATGGAGCGCATCAGTCCGCCAAAGGAGCCTTTATAGCTTGGTTGCATTTGTGGCAGAGCGCGCAGTGTGGTGCACAAGCATATCAGCATGATGGCGGCAGCAATGTAAAACATGGTACGCCAGTCAAACCAATCGCCAATGTAACCGCTCAAAACACGTGCTCCCAACACGCCACTCAGCAGTCCTGACAGAACAATGCCCATGTTTTGCGATTTATGTTCGGGCCGAGAGTACAAGCGTGCCATGGGTATGAATATTTGTGGCACAACCGAGCAAATGCCCAACACAAGTGACGCGGCCCATAGTATGCCAATATGTTGCGTGGTGGCTATAACCAGCGTCATGATGGTGGCCAGCACCATGCTCGTGGCTATGATGCGACGGCGTGACCACATATCAGCCAATGGTACTACAAACAACAAGCCCAAGGCATAACCGGCCTGTGTGATAAAGGTTATCAAGTTGGCTTGGAACTCGTTGATGTCGATGTCCTTACGTATGTCTTCGAGCAACGGCTGGTTGTAGTAAAGATTGGCCACAGTGAGTCCGCTCACAATGGCCATCATGAGCAATATTTTGCGAGGTATACCTTTGCTCTCCTCTAATTGCAGCATATATTCTATCAGTTCTTCGTTAAAAATGTGAGAATAGCCCTCATGGCCTGATTGCGCACCTTTTCACTGCTGATACATTCAAACGGAAATCCCATGCAGAGTGTGCGGTAGTTTTTACCTTTATAAGCAACCCCCGCACTCTGTCCGCCGCCATAGGCAAAGGCTGTGAAAGCCTTGTTATTTGCAGGCAGCAGGGCATCGGGCGCAATGGCCCCATAATGTTTGGCAGACGGTTTGCGCTGAATGTCAAATTGCAGGTTCAGACCATTTATATAGCTTGTAGAGTCGTTACGTGCCGTACCATCATGTTTGTATTTGAGCACATTCTCAATAAAGTTGCGTTCGTCGTTATTCTCAATGTTGTCAGAAGCAATGAAACTTCCGCTCAACATAAGCGCACCACCGCTTTGCAAGTATTGTGACAACTTGTTGCGTATGCCAGAATTGAACACGGGGTAGGGGCGCAGGTTCTGTGGCATATTGCCTTGCAACCCAGCTATGTAGTCAATGGCTGCATAATTGTTCAAGTTAAGTGTGGCACTTTGAAAGGCTTCGCGGCTTACCGAGGTGAATGAATATTGGTCGGTGGCAGCAATAGACTTGCCATGACAAATGGTAAAATCGAAAGTGTTGCCTGCAATTTCGTGACCCACTAATTCGTGTCCCGAATGGCCAAGCCCGGTGCTACCTTCGCGACCAATAGCTTCGCGGTTAAACACTCGCTGTTCGCCACTAAAGGCTGTGGTAGACAGATAGGGCACACCAGGGTCGATGTCGAGGCGGAAACCAAGCGAATCGGGCGTGTCAACCCATGCCGGACCGCTGACACGTGTAAAGCCATTGACCAGCAACACCTGTGGAGCCTGTTCGTTGGTACTTTTGTAGATTGTAAGCACTTCAGACGGGAAACTCTGTCCGCCAGCGTTGGTGGCTGCTATTTTGAAGGCATACATGCGGCCTGCCGATATGGGCAAGGTGTATTCGTTGACATTGCCAAGCGCCAAACCATTGTCAAAATCCTCGTCACCCACACGTGTGTAGAGCACAAAACCGTTCGGTGCTGCAGTCGTTTCCAGCGTGTCGCGCGTAGCTTGCCACGTAAGTCGCACGCTCTTGCCATCGGCCGTAAAGGTAGCGGCAAAGGCATGTGGCGGCAAAGGTTGTACAGCATAGTCCTTGATGCCATGCTCAAAATTGACAAAGCGCAGTATACTTTTATATACAGAGCGTGCCAATGTAAATTTGAACAACGGGTCGTGACCAAACTTCATGTCGGCAAAGTTTTGATGCGACATCATTTCAAGTATGGCAGATGGTACGTCAGGCATACGTGTCTCAGCGTAATTGCGATCCCAATGTTCGCGTCGAGTCCAATTGGTACAGAATGACCGGCTCAAATCGTCGGTGAGGCCAGTCAACAGCATTTGCGCAAAATCAGACGACGCCTGTCGCGAAAGCCCCGTGGGGTAGCTCATGCTGCCATTGCCATCTTGGGTGGTCGATATTGACAGTGCGCCATAGATGCTCCCGTCCGTCCTTGCTCCGGCATCGCTGTGTAGGGCCAACGCCAGTTCAAACGGAACATGCTGCCCATCGCGTCCAGGATTAAACACGCTGCCACGGCTTAAATAGTTGAGCATATTGCTTCGCACGCGCAAGTCGTCGTTATAGTCGTTGGCTCCACTCTCAGTGTTCACCAAGGTGTCAGGAATACCGGCCCATTGTGCATAATAGCGTGCTGCTTCAAGGTAGCGTGGCAGGCCCGATGTGCCAGCCGTGCCGCGTTCTGTTTGTCCTACGCCACCGCCAAACCGTACACCGTCGGCTGTTACAATACCTCTAAAGTCACTCTGATTGCTAAGCACTACACGTCCTTCCATGTTACTCCCCTTGTCAAACTCAAATGTGCCAAGGTAAAGCCAGGTGCCACCTCCCATTTGTTGGTTCACCACGAAGGTTGTTCGTCCACCTTTGTGCAACACTGTATAGTGTGCGTCAGGCACAGAATTAGGGCGCGAGGCATAACTTACATACACCGCATAGCGTCCGCTCTCGGGTATGTTAGGCGTCCATGATGCAGTGGCCAACTTGGCTCTTCTGCTTACTGCCGGAGCCATGCGGTATGTGCCGCTGGCAAAGGGGCGGCTGTCATCATTAAGCAAATACTTTGGAACCGCAAATCCTGTAGAGTCGGCTGACGATGTCCAAGTTGCGTCTTGTTGCGTCACTTCTGCATAGAAGCCTTGTCCGTTGGCCTGTGTGTCGTTATCTATCACCACTTCGTGTGTCTGATAGTCACGCTCACGCGGGCAATCAACTATGGCACCCGCATTTTCGAGCATCGGGAACAAGAACGGGTACACAAACGACTGGGTAAACAAATCCTCGGTTGTACAGAACAAGTAGGGGCGTTGCCATTGCCAGCCGCCGTTTTTATAATACCGTCCGTGACTCGGCCATATAAACAAGTGCCGCCTTTGCAGTCCGGCGGTCACTTTGTAGGGCTTTGAAGTATTCTCAACCCATGGCAGTCCGGCATAATCCGTTTTGCCCCACACACGTGATTTGTCTTGTCCCGAGGTGCGGTAAATGTTAGGTATGAGGTCCTCAATGAGCATACCCTTCTTGTTGAATATAGCAAGGTGGTAGGTGTTGTATGGCGCAGGCAGACGGCGTTGTATGTCGGCATAAATGCGCTTTACGCTTTCGGGTGTGAAAGGCTGCGAACAGAAAGGTTCGTTGGCATATATACGCACCTCGTGTTGCTGGTCGTCGGCGCGCACAGAGTCGAGCGACATGGCATCGCGGGGTTGGTAGCCGGCCAATTGATAGTTGCGTATGTAGTTATGCACGGTACTTCGCAATGGGTCATTCTGTGCTTGTGCGGTACCTGCCAGTAATGAAAGGATTGTGATGACAATGGCGTGTCTCATCTTCTATTTATCTGAGTGTAAAGTCAAGAGTCGTAACCTGCAAACGTGATAATGTGCAAATGACATATGCAAGGAACTACAAATACTTATAGCTCACAGCACATATTCATTTGCACATTTACAGAGTAATGACTTCGTTAAAAGACTTGCCTTTGTGTGGCAAGATACATTTTACTTCTTGAGCGAGGCAATAGTCTCCTTCAGTGTGGCAATTTTGCTTTCAGCGTCACTTTGCTTCTTACGCTCCAATTCAACCACAGCGGCGGGTGCGTTGTTGACAAAGCGCTCATTTTGCAATTTCTTTTTCACACCGTTCAAGAAACCTTCGAGGTGCTTCAGTTCAGCTTCAGCCTTAGCCAGTTCTGCCTCAACGTCAATCAGACCGCCGAGGGGTACAGCGTATTCGGTAGTGCCCACCATGAATGAGCTAACGCCTTCACCCTTGTTTTCGGTAGCTGTCACACCGCTCACGTTGGCCATTTTCACGATAATGCAATCGTAGGCCGGCACGGGGTCGGTGCCAATAACCTGCAGGTCGAGTGTCTCGCGCGGAGAGATATTCTTGGTGTTGCGAATGGCGCGTACGCCAGCCACTACATTCTTAACAATTTCAACGTTGGCCAAAATAGCGTCATCGCCTTCGGCCGGTGCTGCAATGGTCTGCGGACTTACCATGATGCTTTCGCCAGCTTTACGCTCAGTGAGGTGCTGCCACAATTCTTCGGTAATGAAAGGCATGAAGGGGTGGAGCAGGTGCAGCAAATGATCGAATGCACCAAGCACAGACTGGTATGTAGCCTTGTCAATGGGCGAACCATAGGCCGGTTTAACCATTTCGAGGAACCAACTTGAGAATTCGTCCCAGAAGAGGTGGTACACCTCCATCAAGGCCTCGCTCAAGCGGTACTTTGAGTAGAGGTCGGCAATTTCGGCTGCGCTCTGACGCAGTTTGGCGTCGAACCATTCCACAGCCAAGCGTGCTGTTTCGGGTTGTGCGGCGTTGTCGTCAACTTGCCAGCCCTGTACCAAGCGGAAGGCATTCCATATTTTGTTGCAGAAGTTACGACCTTGTTCGCAAAGCGCTTCGTCAAACAGAATGTCGTTGCCAGCGGGTGCGGCAAGCATCATGCCCATGCGCACACCATCGGCACCAAAGCGGTCGATGAGGTCGAGCGGGTCGGGTGAGTTGCCAAGCGATTTTGACATCTTACGGCCCAACTTGTCGCGAACGATACCGGTAAAGTATACATTCTTAAACGGCATTTTGCCCGTAAACTCATAGCCAGCCATAATCATACGTGCCACCCAGAAGAAGATGATGTCCGGACCAGTTACAAGGTCGCTCGTGGGGTAGTAGTAGTTGAACTCTTCATTGTCGGGATTCATGATACCATCGAAGAGTGAAATAGGCCAAAGCCATGAAGAGAACCACGTGTCGAGTGCATCTTCGTCCTGTCGCAAGTCTGCTGCAGTAAGGTTGGCATTTCCGCTCTTCTCTTGAGCCAGTTTTACAGCCTCGTCAATGGTTTCGGCCACTACATAGCCACCTTCGGGCAGATAGTAAGCCGGAATGCGGTGTCCCCACCACAGCTGGCGTGAGATACACCAGTCCTTGATGTTTTCGAGCCAGTGGCGATAAGTGTTCTTATACTTGGTAGGGTAGAACTTGATTTCGTCGTTCATTACGGGCGGCAGTGCCAAGTCGGCAAAGTGCTGCATTTTCAAGAACCACTGCATCGACAATTTTGGCTCAATGGGCACACCTGTACGTTCAGAGCAGCCTATCTTGTTGTCGTAGTCCTCAATCTTCTCCATCAATCCAGCCTCTTGCAGGTCGATGGCAATTTGCTTGCGTACGGCAAAGCGCTCTTGTCCTACGTACATGCCAGCGGCTTCAGATATGGTGGCGTCATCGTTAAAGATGTCGATAGCTTGCAGATTATACTTCTCGCCCAACATATAGTCGTTCACATCGTGGGCCGGAGTCACCTTCAAACAACCCGTACCGAACTCAATGTCAACGTATTCGTCCTCAATAACAGGAATAACGCGGCCAACGAGTGGTACAATCACCTTTTTGCCTCGGAGCCAGTGGTTCTTCGGGTCGTTAGGGTTGATGCACATGGCCACATCGCCCATAATCGTTTCGGGGCGTGTGGTGGCAACCACAGCATAGCGGCCTTTGGCGTCCTGATGAATGACTTCACCCTCTTCGCCAGTGGCACCGGTGCCATCGTCCTCACTCACATAATACTTCATGTAATAGAGCTTGGTGTGCTCCTCTTTATACACCACTTCCTCGTCCGAAAGTGCCGTCTTAGCCTTAGGGTCCCAGTTGACCATGCGCACGCCACGGTAGATGAGCCCCTTGCGATAGAGGTCAACAAACACGTGAATGACGCTCTTCGAGCGTTCTTCGTCCATAGTAAAAGCAGTACGATCCCAGTCGCACGATGCACCCACGCGGCGCAACTGCTTCAAGATGATGCCTCCATGTTCCTCGGTCCAGTCCCAAGCGTGTTTCAAAAATTCCTCGCGGGTCAAATCAGTCTTTTTGATGCCCTGCTCAGCCAGGCGATTTACCACCTTGGCTTCGGTAGCGATTGAGGCATGGTCGGTGCCAGGCACCCAACAAGCATTTTTGCCCTCCATGCGTGCGTGGCGCACCAAGATGTCTTGAATGGTTTCGTTGAGCATGTGGCCCATGTGCAGCACACCTGTCACATTGGGGGGAGGGATAACTACTGTATAGGGCTTGCGGCCGTCAGGCTTTGAAGAGAAAAGATGGTTGTCTGTCCAATATTGGTACCATTTGCCTTCAACCTCTTCGGGATTGTACGTCTTTGCTAATTCCATTATATTGTGTATGTTTAATTACTTAGTGAGTATTCAAAATAGTTGTTCAGCCAGTGTCTTTTTAGTTAAAGTGGCAGCACCTCGGCAATTTGGGTAAACATTGTTGCGTTAAGCTTGCAAGTTATTTGCATTAAAAGCGCGCTTGTTGCGTGCACTTATTTCTTAACGTCGAACAGGTAAGTCACCTTGGCCACGATAGCGCCATTGTTTGAACGGCTGAACACGTCCTTCTTCGAGTTTTTGTATATGTCAGACAAACCATAGTAGTAACGTCCTTCTATCAGGAAGTGCCCTATGTTTGTGGTCAGTTCCATGCCAGCGCCAGCTGTGATGCCGTAGTCAAACTTCTTTTGTATGGGCATGCCATATTGAGCAAACATGCCGTTCGGCCTGTTGGGATTGCCCTCGCTGTCGAGTGTGAAAGCGCTGCTTTTTGTGTGCTCCTTAAAGCAGTAGCCCACTTGAGGCCCGGCCAGTACATATCCCATCAAGCCGCGCTTTTCGCGTCCCCATGCCAAGCGTGCTAAAACGGGCAGCTGAATGTAATGTAAGTTGCGTTGATAGGTGTCGGGCAATGGTTGTGACTGGGCATCGAGCACATTCTCTCGCCAGCCGAGCGTGGCATAGTTCAATTCAAGTTGCAAAGCACAAAAAGCCTTGAAATAGCGTTCGCTCGTGAAGCGTGCCACCACACCAAATGTGGGGCCGTAGTGCCAGTTCTGCTTAATAGTAGGGTCAAATCCGATGCGGTTCATCGTCATACCACCCGATACGCCAATACAGATGTTGTGACGGGCTTCGCCAATTTGGGCTTGGGCCAAGGCTGGCACCAAACACAGTAGCAGCCACATCAAAGTGCGTTTAATGTCAAGTGTGTGGAGTATCATAGTTCGGCGTATCATTGGGCAGCTATTTTCACAATGCTCATATCCTTCTTGAAACGTACCAACCACATGCTGCGGCTCACGTAGCCACCATTGCCGCCCACGGTTATAAATCGAGGTTCAGATTGCAGTTTGGGCTGTGCTGCCACGCTGGCTTCTTGTGGTGATTGTGTGTTGAAGTCGTAGCCGTATGTGGCCATGCCGCCAAGAAATCCACGGGCAAAATCATAGCCCAATGGCGCCATGCGCGGAGTGCACTTTACAAAGTCGCTCTTAAACCATGTCTCGTAATTGGCGCGGAAAGCTTTGGCTGCTGCGGTGTAGGGATAATAATAATTAGACGTCAGAATGTAGGTGTCGGCGGCATGTATCAAATTGCGGTCGGTGCCCTCGGTGCTTGGCAGCCAAGTGTCAAAACCCAAAAGCGAGATAGAGGATTCGGGCAGCATCTTTTGCAGTTCGGTTGTCTTGGCCAGCATCTGCTTCATGGTGGCCTCGCTGGCATCGTCGGGCACGATGATGTATTCGCCGCGTTTCTTGCCTAAAAGTGCCACGCTTATTTGTTGGGCCGTAGAGCTTGATGCCAAACTAACCACATCATAACCGGCGCTGCCCAACCGGCGCTGCAATGATTCGCTGAAATTCTTTTTGCTACCATTGCCGCTGTGCAGCATGATAACGTGTGTCTGCTTTTTGAAGTTTGTCATGAACAAGTCAATGGCCAACGATGTCTCGTACGATGCGGGCGTGTTCACCACATACACTTCGGGGCGATAGTCAACCTGTGGCACCTTCGACGAGAATGGAACCGCCACTTTTGTGTGCTTTGACGACACAGCTGTGACATCGGTAAAGTGGGTGGGGTACAATGGGCCTACTATTACGTCGGGCGACTGCAACATGACTTGCACCATTTGCTGCGCAATGCTCGCATCGGGGGCGGGTTCGTTGTAGACGTTTATGACCACATTCGTGCCAGCCTTCTTGAGTTCGTCAACTCCCATGAGCAGACCGCGATAAAACTCAACGCTGCGCACATTTTCAACCCCATTGCCCAACATGGGCAGAATAACGGCCACGCGGATTGTGGCAAGTCCGGTATACTTGGGTTTGGGAGGGTAAACCTTGACGGGAATGCGCAGTGTGACGCCTTTCTTGAGTCCCCCGTCTTGCTTCAGAATGGGGTTGGCCTCAATCAGTTCGTCAACGGTAATGCCGTTGGTCTTGGCTATGCCGTAGGCAGTGTCTTTCTTCTTTACCTTGTACTCCTTATAGGTTATTTTCGGTTGAGGCTTGTTGGCTCCTACGGTGGTGTATGTCACCTTCGAGGGGTTGACAGGCTGTTGCTCTTGTTGTTTCAGAGCAGCCTCTTTTTGCTTAGCTGCGGCAGCGCGTTGCGCCGGGGTGGGAGCTGGTTCGGCACCGCCTGGCACGTAGGGCACGTTAATTACTTGCCCCGACTGCACATAGTCGGGCTGTACGCCCGGATTAAGACTGAGTAGATGGTCGAGCGTGGTGCCATGGCGATGGGCTATGCCCAATATAGTCTCGCCTGGTTGTACAGTGTATTTCTCAATCTTTTCGGTGCGCTGTTGTGCCATAGCTTGTCGGGGGGTGGCAATGCCGATGCACACGCAGAGCGTGAGTATGTAATAGAGTCTTCGCAGTTTCACGGTTATTGTTGTTTTATGGATATAAGTAGGCATTCGTATAACGCATTAGCTGATATGTCTTGGCATATTGCTTGGTTGCATGCGTTCAAGTTCCATCATTCGCGTAGTCTGCCACGTTCGTTCTGCAAGCTTGAACTTCTGAATTAGACTCAGCGTTCAATACATACCAACTTAATTGATTTAGAACGCCTGCTTAGCTCCTCATTTGAATGCAAAATTACATAAAAGATAGCATTCGCGCCTTTACATATAAAAGAAAATCGTACATTTGAACTTGCAAAGCATCAAAAGAGCCTTGCTAAGCGGACGATGTGACTGAAAACAAAAGGTTATAAATGCGCCCGGAAACGCGCTTGTAGCATGGAAACATTCTGTCAACGCGTTATAGAATAATACTGAACACCAACTTATACACCATATATTAAACTGATGCAAACCACAATGAAACGATTGATATGTGCCGTATGCTTGTTGGCATTTGGCTTGAGTTCGCCTGTATTGGCACAGAAAAAAAAGACAAATGCGGCGGCAGTGCCCAAGCAGTCGGCTGAACAACTGATACAGAATTATCGCTTTAGTGATGCCGCCCGTGTGCTGCAGCGCGAGATTGAAGCCGCCCGTGCAGCAGGCCGTTCAACAGAGCGTTTGGAGGCCGACTTGCAACGTGCTAATATGGGAGCAGACATGCTGCGCGGCACAGAGCGCGTGGTCTTTGTTGACAGTTTCAAGGTAGGACGGCAGCAGGTGCTTGCCTCTTTGCGGTTGTCACGAGGAGCCGGACAAATAGTAAAAATGAAAACCGAGGCGTCAAAATTGCGTGTGCAACCTGCCGAATTGGGCACAACGGGCTATATCAACGAGTTGAAAGACCGCATAGTGTTTGCTGCCGCCGACAGTGCGCACGACAATGTGTTGCTGCACGAGGCTTATCGCTCGGGCAATGGTTGGGGCAGGGCTGTGCCGCTTGAGGGCATGCAAGACGGTGCCACTTGCCAGGACTTCCCCTTCTTGATGCCTGATGGTGTGACACTTTATTATGCGGCACAAGGCGAGGGCTCTTTAGGTGGCTACGATATATTTGTAACGCGTTACAATGCCGACACCAAGCAGTTCTTGAAAGCCGAAAATATGGGTATGCCGTTCAATTCGCCTGCCAATGACTATATGTTGGCCATTGACGAGCAAAACAATTTGGGGTGGTTGGTGACTGACCGTCATCAAGAGGCCGACAGCGCTTGTGTTTACGTGTTTGTGCCTAATTCCACACGCGAGGTGTACGAAATGAGTGATGTCAACCGCAGCCAGGTGCTCCATGCGGCCCAACTGCATGCCATTGCCGACACGCAAACTGACGCAGAGGTGGTAAAACAAGCTCAGGCGCGTCTTGCTGCCCTGAAGTCAGCTACTGTCGCAGAACAAGGCGAAAAGGCACGCCTCTATGTGATAAATGACAAAATGGTGTATACACGGTTGTCGCAGTTTCGCAGCGAGGCAGCACGACGCATAGCCGAACAGGCCGACCGCACAAGCGATGAAATAGAGCGCTTGCAGCAGATGTATGACCGCTTGCAGCAGCAAGTGGCTGCTGGGGGGCGCACTGAGTCGGTGACCAACCAACTATTGCAAATAAATAAGGAGTTGCCTGCGCTGAAGGTGCAGTTGCACACGTTGGAAAAGAATATGCGCAAGGCTGAACTACAATAAAGACCAGAGGGCTGTGTGCTCTCGCGAAAATGACAATATCATGACTAAAACACCTATTGCGCCCTCGGAGTTGATTATAAATTCCGATGGCAGTATCTTTCATTTGCACGTTAAACCCGAGCAGTTGGCCGACAAGGTAATTCTTGTGGGCGACCCTGGGCGTGTGCCGCTTGTGGCTTCACATTTTGACACGAAAGAGTGTGATGTGTCAAACCGCGAATTTCGTACCATAACGGGCACCTATCATGGAAAGCGCATCACGGTGGTGTCGACAGGGATAGGGTGTGACAATATAGACATTGTAGTGAATGAACTCGATGCCTTGGCAAACATAGATTTTGCCACACGCACCATAAACGATAACTTGCGCCAACTTGAGTTGGTGCGCATTGGCACTTGTGGCGGTTTGCAACCCAACACGCCCGAGGGCACTTTCATTGCCAGCGAAATCAGTATAGGGTTTGACGGTTTGCTCAACTTTTATGCGGGCCGTAATGAAGTGGCAGACCTCCCGCTCGAAGCTGCATTCCTTAAACACATGAATTGGCATGGCACTCAGTGTATAGCCCACCCTTATGCCGTGCATGCCAATGAGGAATTGCTCAACCGTATTGCGGCCGACGACATGGTGCGCGGCATCACCATTGCTTGTGGCGGATTTTTCGGGCCACAGGGGCGCCAGGTGCGTTTGCCATTGGCCGACCCTGAGCAAAACAACAAGATTGAGGCATTTGAGTATGAGGGCAAGCACATCACCAATTTTGAGATGGAGAGCAGTGCCGTTGCCGGTCTGTCGCTCTTGATGGGGCATAAGGCACTTACTTGCTGCATGGTGATAGCTAACCGTGTGGCACATCGTGCCAATCCTAATTATAAGAACAGTATTGACACACTCATTAAGTTGGTACTCGACCGTATATGATATCTGTTGGCAAAATTCTTAGCTAACGGGTTATCAAGTACGTGTTGGAGCAGTCGCGCCCTGTAAGGTTGGGGTGTGCAAAATAGGCATTAAAAGCGCGACCTATTTTGTTGCATTTTATGTAGTCTGAAACGCGCTGCAAAAAACGCTAGCTCCAATCGCAAGCACTAATGGGGGCGACGCGTCCCGCGTCGGGATAATGAAAAGGAAAGATACAAACTCTACTAAATAATAGCTGAATTTTTCCCGACGCGAGACGCGTCGCCCCCATTAGTGCTTGCGTTTGGTACTTGAGTCCGTTCGCATGTTTATGTTTCATCGGATAGCAATACACTCTGAATATAATTGTGCAAATTGTCTGCACTCTACACTTTTTGTGATAAAAATATTGATTATCAGAGGTTTATGGAGTGTAGATACTATCTACACTTATCTGCACGCGTCTGCACTCGTCTACACTCATCTACACTTTGTCTACACTCGTCTACACGCATCTACACTTGTCTGCACAAGTGCCTGCCTCCATTTACTTTTCGACGTATTTGTCGGCATAGACATACTTACAAAAGGGTTCAGCCAATGGCGTTGTACACTTATAAGGGGGAGACATATCTGTTGCTCTGAAAGAAAATCTTCTCCCCCTATGCCGGGCCATGCAGCTGGCGTAACTGTTTGAACCAGTGTGTGGGTGTGTGTAGACAAAGTGACGAGTGCAGACATGAGTGTAGGTAGTTTAGCGTGTTGTCTACACTTCGCAAAATCCTGATAATCATGAGCTTAGGCGTGTAGAGTGCAGAGTGTAGACAAAATGACACTTTAATAAATTATAGCGCATTGATACAGTAATTTTTCTCAACACCAAGGGGGATTCGTCAAACACTTTGTGCACAATATTGCACTTGTTAGTTGACTTTGCCTTAGATGCTATTTTTCTGAATAATGCTTCCTTGTCATTTGTACCTTATAAGAAAGTGGTAATTTTGCAGCAAATAATATTTAAGCGTTAAGTCATGAAATTGAAAAAATTGAGCTATATCTTCATTGTCGTTGTGCTGTCAGCCTTCTTGTTTCTGAGCTTTATTGTTGACACCTTCAATGTAGATGCCGGTTGTTTGAGTAGTGTATTGAAGAAAGTTTCATCACCATTCGTGTTGGCTGTTGGAATTGTTTTTGCCATGTTGATGGGTGAAGTTTATTCTAAATTCAACAAGCTGATGTCGAAGAAAATGTTGCAGTATTCAGTTGTAGCCCTTGGTTTCGGAATGAATATAGAAAAAGCCCTGGCTTCTGGTTGGGAAGGCATGTTGCTGACAGTAGTCAGCGTGTTTGCCACGTTGGGGCTTGGATGGGTTATTGGCCGGAAACTCCTCGGTGTGGACTCGGAAACGAGTTATTTGCTGAGTTCTGGCACAGCGATATGTGGCGGTTCAGCCATTGCTGCGGTCGGTTCTGCGCTGAATGCGAAATCAGAAAATCTTTCTGTGGCATTGGCAGTGGTGTTTGTGCTTAACGCCCTGGCTTTGTTTCTGTTCCCCAGCATAGGCTCTGCTTTGGGCATGAGCATGAAACAATTTGGAATGTGGGCAGCCATAGCCATACATGACACATCGTCAGTTGTCGGCGCTGGTGCTGCTTATGACCAACTGCACCCGGAGCTTGTTTTGTCGCAAGGCGTCAGCGCGTTGGAGTTGGCTACAACTATCAAGTTGACCCGTGCCTTGTGGATTGTTGTTTTGGTGTTGCTGACGCCCTTTTTCATGAAAAGTCACTTTGCAAACAATGTGAGGGGCAAAGCGTGGTACAGGAATATTCCGACCTTTATTGTATGGTTTTTGCTCGCAATTTTGTTCAATACCTATGTATTGAGTAATTCATCTCTCTTGGGGGAGAAGGTCGCAAATATTGGAGGAAATTTTAGTCGCATGGTTGCTGATTTGGCAAAACACATGATTACGCTTTCCATGTTCTTTATAGGCGCCTCTCTTACTATCAATACTTTAAGAAAGGTTGGATTGAAACCTATGATTCAAGGTGTTGTGTTGTGGATATGTGTAAGCGTCATTAGTCTTGCTTTCATCATTAGTTGCAGATTTTGAAATCTGCTGTGATTGGGCGGGGTGCATTTGCTTTCTGACATAAGTGTGTAAATATAAGTTGGTACCCCCAAATAGTCGATATGCCTTGGTGCAGTGTTTGTTTCAGAAGTTTAGGTTGAAGATTGCGGCTACGTGAGCGACGAAACCTAAACTCATGTGACAAACATTGCACCAAGGCATATCGACTGATGCTGAACATGGTGATATAAACTATGTTTGAATATCTGGTTAGTAATAAAGCTGGTAGTTTTTATCTTGCATTCTCTTTTCGATGTAGTCCCAGTTGACAAGATTCCAGAAATTCTTGATATAATCGCCGCGTCTGTTCTGATAGTCAAGGTAATAGGCGTGTTCCCACACGTCGATACACATGAGAGGCCTCATGTTGCGGGTAATGGGATTGCCTGCATTTGGCTCTGGCACAATTTGCAGCACATTGTTGGCATCGAGCGCCAGCCATACCCAGCCAGAACCAAAGAGCGTGGCTGCAGCGTTTGAGAATTCGGATTTGAATGCGTCTACGCTACCAAATCGTGCAACAAGTGCCTGTGTAAGCAAAGGGCTGATGGTTGTTGGGGTGGGGGTGAGTTGCTTGAAGAAAATGATGTGATTGAAAGCCTGTGCGGCATTGTTATAAAGCGCACCTTGGGCTTTCGTAATCATGTCCTTCAGTTTCATGTCGGCAAAAGGCGAGCCTTCAATCATGCGATTGACATTGTCGAGATAAGTTTGCAGATGTTTGCCATAGTGGTAATTCAGCGTGTCAGCGCTCATGACTGGTGCCAGAGCGTCCAGCGCATACGGTAATTCGGGCAGCAGGTGTTTCATAGGGCTTTTGTTTTTAAGGGTTTGTAAATAAGTTTACGCGTCAACTTTTATGCCAACGCGTAATTCATTCTCTATTTGCAAAGGTCGTGCTTTATGTGATACCGCGCCACAAAAAATGTGTTTTTTGTGATAAATTTGTGTTTTTTTTGAAACATTCGCCCCACGCTCTCGATAGAGGGGAGATATTGTTGTAACCTTGTTTTTTGATATGAAGTGGGCGGGTGCCCTATTTTGGCATCATGGCTTACAGGCAAACGATAGTTTTTAAGTGGGTGTTCGTAATTATTCTCATATTTACTGTGTGGGAATAATATCGAACACTCGCTTTTCTGATGTGGCGAAAGATGTATTAAGTGGGGGGGGCACCCCTTGCTATGTTAGACTTAAAAACTATCCTGAAGTGTGAAAAAGATGTCCGTTTTGTTTACACTCGTATATTCAATTCTCAAAAAAAATTTATGGTGTATTGAGTTTCTATGTTGTGCTGTCACATAATGGATTTTTGATTATATCTTTGTATTAAGAAAAGGTGCATGAGGCGTACTGCAACTTTGGTTGGGGCGCCGTCGGGTATCTTGGTCTGGCGGCTTGTTTGGCGCCAGACACGTCATGATGTACATTACACAGCTTATTACCAGAGGCTTATGGATAAACTTTTACTTATATTATCCTCATTGCTCATGTTAACTTCGTGTGCAGAGCAATACAACATAGCGGGCAATTCGAACATAGCTTGTCTTGATGGACGTATGCTTTATTTGCGTGTGTCGTCGTCGGCTGATGAGCCGGTTCACCGCAATGTGACACAGATTGTGTCTGTGTGCCTTGACTCGTGCAAGGTGGTACATGGGCGTTTTAACTTTGAGGGCGATGTAGATTCTGCCAGAATGGCCATGCTTTACACAGGCAACCAGTGTGTGATGCCCCTTGTGCTTGAGAATGGTAAATTGAGCATCCAGGTGGATAATGTTACCCAACGTGTGACAGGTGGACCGCTTAATGATAAGCTTTATGCCTTCTTCAAAAAACGCAACCGTTTGGATAACGAGATGTGGGAGGTGCAACAAACCACAATGCGCTTGATGCGTGAAGGTTGCTCGCCTGTGGAAATTCAGCGCCGTGTGGGCAAGAAAACAAAACAACTGGCCAAGCGCACTGAGGAACTTGAAACGCAGTTTGTAAAAGACAACTATAACAATGTACTTGGTCCGGGCTTTTTCAGATTATTATGCAGCCAGTTTCCAACTCCTGTCATGACTGAACAAATTCAGCGCATAGTGGAGGGTGCTCCAGTTCATTTTCTGTCAGACCCCTTTGTGAGGGCTTATTTGCAACAAGCACAGCTGCGTATGGCAGTTCAGAGTAATAATCCTTAAGGTGACGTGCGTAACTTGATTAGAAGCGAAGAGCGGCTTTGACAATCACGTAATGATGGTGATTGGCAAAGCCGCTCTATTTTGTGCTTGCAGGTTGCTTTTTTATTTTGGTTTGCTTTGTGCTTTGAGGTGGTGATGACGTATAAAACGAAAGAGAGCAAACAATGTAATTGCTTGCTCTCTGTTGAGGTACCCAGCAGATTCGAACTGCTGTACACGGTTTTGCAGACCGCTACCTAGCCACTCGGTCAGGGTACCAATGTTTGAATGTTGCGGTGTGTACGGGACTCGAACCCGTGACCCCATGCGTGACAGGCATGTATTCTAACCAGCTGAACTAACACACCATTCTTGATTGGTTGCTTTCGTTCTCGATTGCGAGTGCAAAGGTACAACATTTTTGTGAAGTACCAAACTTTCTCCGAGTTTTTTTCAAAAAAACTTCATGAATAGTGCCATATCGTGGTATTTGCCTTGTGAATATTGCCATTCGGGGAGAGTGGCCACCTGTTTGTACCCGTTGCCAATGAAGAGATTGAGTGACGCTTTGTTGTTGGGCGAGATGCTTGCGTAGAGGGTGTGTATGCGCAGGCGTTGTACGGCAAACATTTCGAGCAGTTGCAGTGCCTGGCTGCCCAGTCCTTTGCCCCGATGTGCTTTAAGCAGTGTGATGCCCACTTCGGCACGTGCGTTGAGTGCCGAATAGTTTGTGAGGTCAATCATGCCAACGGGTTGCGATGGTTCGTTGCTGCTGTTGGACAGGTCGATAATTTGGCGCAGCTGACCGCATTCGTGTATGCTTGCTGATGATGCGATGTAATTTTTCAGTGCAAAGCGTGAGTATGGCGCATCGGTGTTGGAGGTGTCCCACAGGCTTGGGTCATTCTCTATGGTGTAGAGCAGCTCAAGGTCTTCGGGCTCTAATGGGCGTAGGTACATGGCTTTTGCTTTTATGTGGTAAGTAGGTGTTCGGATTTGGTTGATATGGATTTGTGAATACCTGCTTGTTTAGTCCGTTTCGCCTTGTTTCGGCCAGCAGAATACGAAGCCTGTGAGGGAAATGAGTAGGCAGAAAAGTGCCGAGGTGCCACTCATCAGTCCATAATAGACAATGAGGTTGATGAATATGCAGCATGCTAAAATGCCGGTACGCAACATATTCCATTGTGGCAGTTTTGATGGTTGGTTGTGAAGTGCTGTGCGCACGTGTTTGGTGGCAAAGAGTTTGAGGCTTCCCCAGGTGCCACCGAGTGTGAATAAGACGCAAAGCATGTTCAGCGCATATTCTGTTTCGGCATCAGCCTTGATGTATCCTTCGGTCAGGAAGTGGCATTCGTAGAGAATGGCTATGACAATGGTTGCGGCCCATACGCCTATGTATATGGCGCGCGCAAGGGTGAGGTCGGTCTTATTATTGTTGTTGGTTGTGTGTTCGTTTGTCATTTTAATATGTGGTGTAATGGTTAGGTAGGTCTACAAAATAAGTTTGCTTATTTAAGGGGCGTGCGTGCCAAGATGGAGCGTCCGAGAGTCACTTCGTCGGTGTATTCGAGGTCGTCGCCAATGCTTACGCCGCGCGCAAGTACAGAAAGTTTGACGTTACTGTCGGCCAAACGTCGCGAAATGTAAAAGTTGGTGGTATCGCCTTCCATGGTGGGGTTCAAGGCCAGTATGATTTCGTTTACATTGCCAGCTTTTACGCGTTCGAACAGTGATTCCAATTCCAAATCAGAGGGGCCTACGCCGTCCATTGGCGAAATGACTCCGCCCAACACGTGGTACAGTCCATGATATTGCCCAGTGTTTTCAATGCTCATAACACTGTGAATGTTCTCGACCACGCAAATGGTAGAACGGTCGCGCTGCGGATTGGCGCAAATGTCGCAAATTTCGGTGTCGGATATGTTGTGGCAAACTTTGCAGTGTTTTACGTCATCGCATAGTGTGGTGAGGCTGTTGCTGAATGCATGTACTGCTTCTTTGTCTTGTGCAAGCAGGTGCAAGGCAAATCTTAGGGCTGTTTTGCGTCCCACGCCAGGTAGCTTGGTAAGTTCCTGTACAGCGTGCTCCAATAGTTTTGAGGGGTATTGTTCGTTAATCATCGTGCAAAGATAGTGCAAGCTGAGCGAATAAAGTCAAACTTGTTTGAAGTTTATTCCGAGGCGCCGCCTATCTTATTCAAAGATAGTGCAAGCTGAGCGAATAAAGTCAAACTTGTTTGAAGTTTATTCCGAGGCGCCGCCTCTCTTATTCAGAGATAGTGCAAGCTGAGCGAATAAAGTCAAACTTGTTTGAAGTTTATTGTTTAATCAGAAGAGGTGGGGCAGGCTAAATCAGTTTTCAAAAAGATGAAAGGCAATTTTGCAGCCAAACTTGATGGTGTTGTGTCGCGATATGCCAGTAAACAATCCTGCATCAAACAGATGGGTGCTGATGCCGTAGCCAAGTTCGGTGTAGATGCCGAGCGAGCGCACACTCAATACGTTGAAATAAAGCCGTTCCTTTTGTATGGCGCGCGATAATAGCGAAATGCGTGAAAGGAAGAGCATGGGACTTTCGTACGAAGTGGTGATGTGTGCATAGTAGCGTGACTCATTGTACCATCGCGAACTGAGTAGCTGAAATTCTCCGCAGAGTTCGTCGTTCCACTCTTGGGGCATGTAGTTGAAGCGGAAAAAGTCGTAATCAAGAAAGCAGTCCTTGCCACGCTGTGTGAAAAAGCCACCTCCCGCCCGGACATAAAGGGTGCGCATGGCGTAAAGGGCTATGCGAAAGCGTACATCGCCCTCAATACGCTCAAAATGTGTGTCGCCATGTTCCAGGTCGTAGCCGCGTTCGTAACAGAATATGAACGTGGGGTAGCGCGAGTAGAGCGGAATGCGCCTTTTGCCCTGTCGGTAGTAGTACTGTGCGGGTGTCCATTCTATTTGTATGCGTGGGCCAATGGCCGATAAGTAGTGTGCCAATCCGGCTGATTTTGCCAAATCATTCCACTCAACCAATGTGCGGCGGTGGTAACGAAAGCCAGAAGTTAGCACGATGCCAGGCATAGGCGAAAGTGAAAAGTCTGTTTGCAGGTGCGTGTCGCGGTAGTCGTGAAAGCCATAGTTGTCGATGACGTTCTGTAGCGAGTCGTAATGTTCGTATCCTTGTAATTTGTGGCGTAGCTCTTCGGCTTGTTTGTTGTTATAATTGCGTGCGCCGCCTCCCGCCTCGAAATGTAGTTTGCCGTTGATGGCGGGTGCACAATACCATAGCAAAGGTGTGCTCCAATATATTTGTTTCTGTTTGAAACTGTAGCCAACACTCGGCGAAATCTCTATTTTGTTGTCGGAATAATTGTGTTGCTTGTTAAAGTTGAAACGCAGGCGTGTGCGCAATGAAAGTCCTTTGTTGCCGCTCCATTGAATCATCGATGGCGTGATGATTGGAGGCAGCTCCAAATTGGCATTACCATTGTTGGTGATATTGAATTTGTGCGATGACAGCAGTATGTCTTTTGCCTGTTCGTTGATAATGGCGTGTTTGTCTGTAGTGTGTATGGCGCTGTCTTTTTGTAGTGAGATGGGGTCGGACAAGTCTGTCTTAGCCTGTTGCTGCATGATTTGGGCTATGATAAGTTCTGCATCATCATGTAGTGCAACGGGCCGTATTGTATCAAAGTAGGCGGCGGACAAATTGACATGGGTGGTGTCGATGCGTAATACGCATTGTTGTGTAAGGTCGTACTGGCGCTTCTTGTTATGCAGTGTGGCTGTGGGGCATTTGAAATTGTATGTGGGGTAGATGTCGCAGATTTCATAAACTCGGTTTCCGAATAGCTTGAAATCAGATATGGTGCGCATGGTTGTTGGCACGAGCTGCAGGTAGCCTTCTTGACCAATTTGGGCGTTAACGGTGATGTTTTGCAGTTGGTGGTGAAAGGATAACTCAAAATGTACTACGGCGCCAGTGAGCATATTGATGTCGGCATATCCCTTGGCCAACTGGTCGTTGTTGAAACGTGGCCGAATGTCCACACGCATGGTTGTGGGCTTCGCGTCATGGGTTGGCATGGTCTGCCGCACCGTATATTTGTAGTAAATACTGTTGCGGCGGCTGAAGGGATTGAGCAAACGGTCGATGAACAGTTTGGGCTGATATATTTGGAAACTAAACCGCCCCCAAGAGCCAAACCGTTCGGGCTGTAAATAAGGTGCGTTTGAGTTGCACGCTACGATTTTGCAGTCAGTTTCGCCATGTGGGTGAAACTGTATTCGCATTTGTACCTCAGTCTGGTAGTGGTGCATGCCGCGTTCGAGGCGCGGCATGTTGGGTATATAGCGCACAATAGGGCCACGGCGCTTGGTGAACATATTGTGTTTTAGGTATAATGTGGTGGTGCATTCGTCAATATTGTGGCCATGTGCAGTGTTGCCAAGCAGAGCATTGATACTGTCGGCAAAATGGAATATCAGACGTTCGGGGTGTGGGGTAGCAGTTTGTGCGTGAACAACGAATGGCGAAAAAGCAGAAAGCCACATGACAAGCAGTAGTCTCGCTGCTTGCCATGTGGCCATGTTTGCTTTTTTATAAAGTGCTGACGCCATTTCTTTTGATAGGGTGTTTTGTTAACTGCGGCTTACGGCCTTGACCCCCTTGACGGTGCGCAGTTTTTTTATGAGCCCTGTAAGGCGTTGTGTGTCGTCGACCAAGATGGTAAGTATGCCCGAGAACAGGCCATCGTTAGAGTCGATGTTGATGCTGCGCAGCATGATATGCTCCTCTTTTGATATGATAGAGGTTATGTTGTTGACAATGCCGAGGTCGTCTTGTCCCACAATGTGTAGTGTGATGGGGTAGGAGCCTTGTCCCTTGCCAGCCCAACGAGCCTTGACAACGCGGTAGCCAAATCGTTGGCGCAATGCCGGGGCGTTGGGGCAGCTCGTGCGGTGGATTTTGATACCGCCATTGACGGTTACAAAGCCAAATATATCGTCACCATACACAGGGTTGCAGCAGCGTGCCAGTTGGTAGTCGAGGCCTTTGAGGTCGCGCCCGATAACGAGTTCGTCCTGATCGCCTTTAGCCTTTGCCACCACTTCGCTGTCCATGCTGAACTCTTCAGCCGAGCGGGTGGCGGCACGTTCGGCCAATCCTTGTTCGCGCTTGCCCAGTTCGATGTAGGTGTCTATGACGCGGTTAATGTCAACCTTGTCGTCGCCAAGGGCTCTGAAAAAGTCAAAGCTTTCCTTGTATCCTAATTTCTTTATAAGTTGGTTGATAAGAGCCTCGTCCCACTCCAGCTTGCGGTTCTTCATTTTACGCTCAAGCGTCTCTTTGCCAAGCGCTATCTCGCCCGCTGTGAGTTCGCGCACTGCGGCACGTATTTTTGAGCGCGCATGGTTCGATTGCGCAATGTTTATCCACTCGCTTTTGGGCTTTTGGTTGTTCGAGGTAAGAATTTCGACAGTCTGTCCGCTTTCGAGTTGTTGGCGTATCGGGAAGTTTTTGCCGTCGATGCGCCCGCCCACACAGCGATTTCCAACCCCCGTGTGTATGGTATATGCAAAGTCGAGTACGGTAGAGTGGGGTGGCAGGCGGTATAAGTCGCCTTTGGGCGAGAACACGTACACATCTTGTTCCTTGAGGTCAGAACTCAAACTTTGTGTGAGCAACCCCTCGTTGCCAGTTTCGAGTGCTGAGCGAATGTCGGCCAACCAGGAGTCCACACCACCACCGCTGCTTTTGACGCCTTTATAGCGCCAGTGAGCTGCCAAGCCATGTTCGGCAATTTCGTCCATGCGCTCGGTGCGTATCTGCACCTCGACCCATTTGTCCTCGGGACCTTTGACGGTGATGTGCAAACTTTCGTAGCCGTTGCTCTTGGGCACAGTGAGCCAGTCGCGCAAACGTTTCAGATTGCTTTCGTATTTGTTGGTTATGAGAGAGAACACTTTCCAGCACTGTTCCTTCTCCTTCTCAAGCGGAGAGTCGAGAATGATGCGTATGGCAAACAAGTCGTACACCCCGTTAAAGCCGCATTGCTGCTTCTTCATCTTCTGCCAAATGGAGTGTATACTCTTTGTGCGCCCCTTCATGTGGTAGCGCAGTCCTTCGGCATCGAGCATTTTGCGGATAGGAGCAATAAAGTTTTCGATATAAGCATCGCGGGCACGCTTTGTAGCATTAAGATTCTCCTTAATCATATAGTAGGCATCGTGCTCCAAGTATTTGAGGCTGAGGTCCTCAAGTTCACTCTTTAGCTTGTAAAGTCCCAGCTTATGGGCCAGAGGTGCGTAGAGCCATGCCGCCTCGGTGCTGACACGTCGTTGGGCTTCAATGTTTTCAACGTCCTTGATCTGACGCATCAAGTTTACACTGTCGGCAATGAGCATGAGAATGATGCGCATGTCGCCAGCTTGTGAAATGAGCAGATTGCGGAAGTTGTCGGTGCGCATGGCTTCGGTTTTAACCTCGATGGCTTCAACACGCAGAAAACCTTGCAGCGTGTTGGCCACGTCCTGGCCAAAGTAGTGCTCTACGAGTGCACATTGTTCAGGCTTGCGTATAACTGCGCGCAGCAAGTAGGCTGTGAGCGAATGGCCACGCAAGCCAATCTCCTGTTCAGCCAAACTGATGGCTTGCAGGGCGAGTATGATGCGGTTGTGCCCAAATTCGTTGCGTAGCAGCGAGTTGTCGGTTTCGATTGCGCTTGCTATAAAGTCGGCCAATTTACGTGCCTCAGCCTGTTGGGGACGTATATGCTCGTTGTTATAAATGTTGTGCAGCGCTTTGACAAAGTCGTGACGCTCAGTCTCAAGTCTTTTCAATTCGCCCATAATACTCTTTACTTTGTTGTGTGTTTATAACTCCTTAGCCTCCAAATAGTTTGATTGGCGTCAGAAACGTGCTGTCACTTGCACGTCAAATGTGTTGTAGTGTGAGTCCTTCGGATTTGTGGCATGGCGTGCCGAACGGTCGTCTGTGAAGGTGTAGTTGAGTTGGAATATGAGGTTCTTGCCCAGGGTGTAATTGCCCGACAAACCATAATCTGTGCGCAACGATTTCCACGAGTGTTTGTCGTTGCGGTAGCAGTCATAGCGTCCATATATTTTCAAACCCTTTGCCACGGGCACACCGAGTGTGGCATACCATGCGTCAGAGCGGTCGGGTTCGGTAGCCTTCGTTACGACGCCGCCCACCGAGCTCATATATTCGCCGCGCACTGTCCAGTCACTTTCATATTTCAGCCCAGCTCCCCACCGCACGCGTTTTACACTTTTGAGCGAGGCTGGGTCAGTGGCATTATATTTCTCGTTGGTATATTTGCCGTTCCACCCAAAACCGCCAATGCAAAGGTCCTTTATGGGAGAGAACCACAATCCACCAATCAAGTCCTTGTGGTGATCCTTATCAGTATGGTTGATGCCCTGTCCGTTGAATACACCCAACTGATAGTGCAGCCAGTTGTGTCCGTCGGGGGCTGTGATAAAGTCGCCTTGCACTTGCACGCCAAGGTCGCGTCCCGAACTCTTGTTGTAGTCCCCCTCGCCGTTGCGATCGTTTATCGAGGCCAATTTCATAGTAGCTTGTGAATAGCTGCCCATGCCGATGGCCAATGGACTCATGGGGTTTTCAAAGCCGAATGACCGCTTGAACTGGCCCAGCTTGACGCGGAAGAACTTAAACTTTTGCCATTCAATAAAGGCGTCCAATACGCGCGGCCCTTTGTTCTCACCCGGTGCGCCATTGACCTCCATTTGCAGTTTGTAGTAAAAGTCTTTGTAAACGTGGCCGTCGGCATACAGACGTATAAAGCGCAGGTCGAAACCGCCATTGGTGTTCTGGCCGCTGCGGTCGCTGATGCTGTATTTGCCCATGATGTAACCGCCAAATTTGATAGTCGGTTGCATCTGCTGCATGAGTTTAGAGTTGCCTTTGGCTCTGAGGGTGTAACCAGCAGTTTCGTAGTCGGGGTTATTGTAAGGGTTGTTGTCTGATATTTCATTTTCGGCAAGGCTGCAAAGCGGTGTCAGGGCCAGCAGGGTTGCTGCCATCAAATGCTTGTTCATGTATAACTTTTGTTGTGTTCGTATGTATTAGGGCTGTGCGACAAATTTGCCAGACTGCCATTTGTAAGATATGTTTTTCGTGAGTTCCTTTGCCAAATGGATATATTCTTTCGGCAGACTGTTCAGGTTCAGACAGAAGGTTATTATCGGTTCGTCAGCGTGCCATGTGGCTTGTATAGGCAGATGCAGTAGTGTGGGCATCAGTCTTTGTCTGTCAAAGTCTGTCACTTCGGTGCTGTTCTTCACAAACTTCTCGTTAGTGAGATGTGGCATGTCGCGCTTAACCATTTTCCAATCATTCTGATATACACTGATGCGTGACGACACGCCATCGGCTTCAACCGATTGTATGCAAACAAGTAGCGTGTCGTGTCCGGCAGTCAGCACTTTTAGTTGCCATGTGCCGGCGTCCGATGTTTTGAGCATCAGGTAATCGCTTGTCTTTTTCAGCAGTTCAGATTGCCCGCCATACAGGTTTTCGGCCTTGGCCGGAAGTCCGCTGGCATACAAGTCCATCAAGTCGAGTCGTGCTGTCCGGTCGAGTAGCGGAAGCACACTCTTTGGTGCATTGACAAAGTATATATCAAGTGTCTGGGCCATGCAGCGCGGCATAAGGCTGCTGAGCAAAATGGCTAACAACAATAATCGTTTCATATAGGCAAAGTTAAGGCTTAACGCGTGAATGCCAAAGAAAAAAAGATAGATATTTGGCTCTTTACTCAAAATGTCGTATTTTTGCAGCCGATTATCAGACCATTACACTAAGTTGTTACCAAAACAATTTGATAAACCATAAAAGCTATAGCACAATGAAAAAAGGTATTCACCCTGAGAATTATCGTCCCGTAGTATTTAAGGACATGAGCAACGGCGATATGTTCCTTTCACGTTCAACTTGCAAGACAACTGATACAGTTGAATTCGAAGGCGAGACTTATCCCGTAGTAAAGCTTGAAATCTCAAGCACTTCACACCCCTTCTACACTGGCAAGTCAAAGCTGGTGGACACCGCAGGTCGTGTGGACAAGTTCATGAGCCGTTACGGCAAGAGCCGCAAGTAATTCTCCTTACTCGCGCTCTAATAAAGATCGATCTTATCAAAGGGCAAGGTAACACCCAAGTGGTAGAGTGGATGTGTCTGAAAGGGCACGTCCACTTTTTTAATATATAAAGCAGTCAAATGCTGCTAATGAAAAACCGTTATCACATTATGCCATCAGCACAACTACTCGCTTGTCAACCAATACCTGTTGTACGCATAGCCTTGATAGGCCTTGGCAATCGTGGTATGAAGACACTCGAACGCTATCAGTATATAAAGCATGCTGAAATCTGTTGTCTTGTAGACATAGACAAGCAACGCCTTGACGAGGCCAATGCCAAATTGACGGCAACGGGGCGTCCGTTGGCACGTGCTATGCAGGGTGCAGAGGCATGGAAGGAGGCTTGCCAGTTGGCAGACATCGATTTGGTGTACATCTGTACAGAATGGCGGTGGCACACTGTCATTGCTGTCGAAGCCATGAATTGTGGTAAGCACGTAGCCGTTGAGGTGCCTGCAGCCACAAGTGTAGCAGAATGTTGGCAGTTGGTCGAAACCGCAGAACGCACACGGCGGCATTTGTTCATGACCGAGAATTGTTGCTACGATTTGTTTGCTCTCGAAACGTTAGAGATGGCTCGTCAGGGCCACTTCGGGCATATCACCCATTGCGAGGGAGCCTACATTCACCACATCAAGTCGCCACAGCCCACGGGGTGCTATCATAGCGACACCCAGCGTAATTGGATGGTTCACTCTTGTGCCGCTCATGGGGGCAATCCTTATCCCACCCATGCCATAGGGCCGATAGCACAGTTGTTAGACTTCCATCATGCCGACCGCATGGTTTCACTTGTGTCGGTTACGGCAAAGGGGGCTTTCGAGGACGATGAGACTGATGTCATGGGGCGCATCAACACTGCTTTGATACAAACACGCAATGGTGTGAGCATCATGTTGCAGCTCGATGTCACCACCCCCCGTCCGTACAATCGCCTGCAGACCGTTTGTGGCACGAAAGCCTTTGTGCAGAAATACCCCCTCCCCACCTTGCAGAGGGCTGAGGGTGAGCCATTGACTGGGGCTGAGGCACTCGACGCCATGCAACGCTATGCCACACAACCGGCAGCTTTGCTCTGGCAGAAGGGCCATGCGCTTGGTGTTCCCAACGAGATGAACTATGCCATGGACGCGCGCTTGATTTATTGCTTGAACAATGGTTTGCCGCTCGACATGGACGTGTATGATGCCGCCGAGTGGTCGTGTTTGGCAGAGTTGACACAAAAGTCGGCCATTCAGGGTGGAATGCCGGTTGAGATACCCGATTTCCGAAATCATAAATAGCCGATAAATAAGACGCGGTTGCTTCACACTTACTTCACGATAAAAAGAGTGGGCGTGTCAAATTGCAGAGAATGATAGATACTGCAATTTGACACGCCCTTGTGTTTGGTTAATGTCCCAACAACGTGTTACAAGCCAACCTTGGCCAGTTCGATTTGCATTTGCTGCTGCAATTCGTGCGCTTTCTGTGCCGACACCTGTGCAAAGTTTTCGGTGTTGTCGGCATAGATGATGCCTCGTGAGGAGTTGACAAGCAAGCCACAGTCCTTGGTCATGCCATATTTGCAAACCTCCTGCAATGAGCCGCCCTGTGCGCCAACACCGGGTACGAGCAAGAAGTGGTTGGGCACAATTTTGCGGATATCCTCAAACAAGCGGCCCTGTGTAGCACCTACCACATACATCATTTGTTTGTCGTCAGCCCATTGCTGTGAGCGGCGCAACACCTTCTCAAACAAGCGTTCGCCTTCGGCATCTTCGGTCAGCTGAAAGTCGTGTGAACCTTTGTTGCTGGTGAGTGCGAGCAAAATAACCCACTTGCCTTCATACTGCAAGAATGGGGTCACGCTGTCCTCGCCCATATAGGGTGCCACTGTCAGCGAATCGATGTCCATCTCTTCAAAGAAGGAGCGGGCATACATGGCAGAAGTATTGCCAATGTCGCCGCGCTTGGCATCGGCTATGATAAATTGGTCGGGATAGTTTTCCTTGATGTAGCGCACTGTCTTTTCAAAAGCAGTCCAGCCCTTCAAGCCGAAGCACTCATAAAATGCCAGGTTGGGTTTGTATGCCACACAATAAGGGGCTGTGGCATCGATAATGGCCTTGTTGAAGGCAAAGATGGGGTCTTCTTCCTTGAGCAGGTGCTCGGGCACCTTCTTCAAGTCTGTATCTAAGCCAACACACAGAAAAGAGTGCTTGGCGCGAATGTTGTCAATGAGTTGTTGCTTGTTCATATAATTGCTGTTGTAATTTACTCCTACAAAGGTAGTGTAAGATAAGCGATGCACAAAACTTTTTGTGCGCTAAAATGTAGCGAGTGCATTTGCGTGAACCAAGTTGGGGCATAAAGTGCATTGTAAAAGGCGACCTCCGTCAGGGTGTGTAAAGCACCTGACGGAGGTCGTTCCTTTATAGCTACGGGCATTACGTAAGTAATGGTCCTGTTATTTTACAATAACCTTGTTGCCATTCACGATGTATGCACCGGCAGGCAGTTCCTCAACAGACTTATCTTGCAGCTTTCTGCCGTCGAGTGTAAAGATTGCCGAGGGTGCGTGATTGTCGGCCGATACCGCGCCAATGCCTGTGATGGTTGGCAGCAATGCAAAGCCTTGAGCGTTGTTTGCCACATTCTTAGGCAGTTTGAGGTAGGCTTTACCACCTTTGTTGATGAACGGTGCACCATCAGCCTCAGCCCAGAAAAAGCCAAATGTGCGTTTGCCGTCAATGGTGCCGTATGTCAGCTGATAGAAGTAACTGTTGTCATCAGCTTCAATCATCTTGTCTTTTTCGGTGCCGAAGAGGCAGTTGCCGCTTATCTCATGTGCACTGTTAAACCATGCCTTGTAACAGGGATATTTCCCTATTGGAGCCTTGATAAGCAAGGCCTGCTTAGCCTGCATTTGGTTGTAGTCAGGTTTTGGCTTCCATTCTATGGCTATCTTGCCATCTTTTACTCCTGTAATGCTGGCAAACTGTTCAATGCCCTCAGGCCAAAGGTATTTGTCCTTGCAATAGAATGTAGTGTAGCCTTCGGGAGCAACCACGTTGATGTAAGCGATAGGTTCGCGCTCTAATAATTTGAAATCAGCAGTTTCGTATGACGCAAGATTAGTGCTCTTTGTATACTTAAACTGCTTGGTATTCTTGTTAAAGTAAATATAGTAATTGTTTTTACTTTTCAATTTGAAGGTTTCATTAGTGGCGTCAGGAGTTATTGTGAAATCAGAACTGCTACCAACCACAAAGCCTTTATCATTAACAATGAGATATTTTCCATTTAGCAAACTTTCCAGTTTGGCCTTGCCTGAAGATAACTCACAGTAAAGTCCCTCTGTTTCGTTGTAACGTGTGGCTTGTCCTTCGTTAACAGAGATTGGGGTGGCATCAATTTTGGTTTGATATTTAGTTGACAATTTGTTGGCATTAAAGCTATAATAATTGCCATCGTCGTCTGTTGCCACAATCAAGTATTCTCTGTCAGTTGTTAGTGCATTTACTTTGTTGTAAACCACCGGGCTCGGACCATCAATGTTGTTTGTTACAGAGCTTGCCTTGATGGCAGCCATGAAAGGGTATAAGGTCAGTGCGCTGCCAGTGTTATGTGCCACGAACTCATTTGCACTTTCGTCGTAGGTATAGTAAGGTGCTTCTACGCTAATGGTTTTTGTAGTGGCATTGCCATAAAAACTTGGGGCGCTGCCAGTAGTGGCTTTATCAAGCGTTTTGTCAAACTCAAAGGTGAGCGTGCGGTTGTCCCAAGCTTCGGGCACTTGCACCAAATACGAGCCTGCAGCGATGGCCGATGCCTCTTCAAACGATTTGCCATTGAAAGTGAAAAACTTCAGTGCGCTGAGGTCAGCCGTACCGACGCCTTCAACCCAAAGTTTGCTCGGTGTGCACGGAAAGCAAAAAGGGCGCTTCTCGTCGGCAGGCAGTGTGGTAGTCAGCCACACCTTTTGCGTGGTGGCAAGTGTGGGTGCGGTACCGCTTTGCGTGGCAGTAGCATTAAGGTTTACCGCATCGTCGGCTGTAAGCAGGGCCGCATCGGTTTCGCTCAATGAGCCAGTAGCCTCCACATCAAACACCACAGGCAGCGACCATGCTTTGCGGTAAGCGGCAGCATTTGCAGGTGCCGTCTGCACATATATGGTATTGCCGCCAAATGCGTGGCTTGATGCTGATGCAGGTTGGGCAGTGTTGGCAACAATGCAGCGCAGATTCAGCGTGTTGGAGAATGCGTGAGCCTTGATAGTTTCTACTGAAGCAGGGAGGTTAAGCGTGTGAGTCGTTAATCCCTCAGAACAAGCCAGGAGCGTTTTGCCATCAGCCGTGTACAGCACATTGTCAATACTCTTGTAGGTGGCATTGTCAATGCTTACACTTACATTAGCCAAGTGTGTGCAGCCCTTGAAAGGGTTTACAGGTAAATATACGGCAAGATCTTTAATATTGATACCCTTTGGCAGTGCGGTGCAAAACTGCGTAATATCGTTAAGCTGGTACGATTGTTCGGTGTGCGTTTCGGTCGTTGTGCCATTGTCAACCGTAAAGGTCAGCGTGCCATCGGCTGTGTGCGAAATCTTCAAGTCAAAACTCGACACATTTTGTGTGGCAGTCAGCGTCGTTTCCTTATCGCCATTTGTCTTAATGACGAGGTTACCGTCTTTCTTCAGATAAAACTGAAAACCGTTATAATAATGTGTGGCCAAGGCATTGTCGCCTGTGGCTAACAAACTTGAGCCCCATTCGTTAAAGGTATTGCCATTGTTCTGCACCTTGAAGCTAACTTGCCAATCCTCATTGTTTTTAAGTGTATCAGGTAGTGCGATAGGTGCGTTCTTAATCTTTGCGCCTGTTATATCTTTAAGCACAAGGCCCGAACCGCCAAGTTGCTTGATATTTTCAGAGAGCGAGAGACTCGTGAGTGTCGTTTGGCCGTGCAAGGCTGTAGGGGCGATGCCCACGATGGGGCGCCCCTCATAGCTTGCAGGAATTGTCAGTTCACCTTCGCCGCTGAGCACTTTGGTCAGTGTGATGCCATTGTCATCATATTGGTAGTCAAATTTCCATGAACCAAAGGTCAAATTCGAAACCTCAAAGTTAGCCGTGTAAGTACCGTTTTCAGAAGCCTTGAAGCGAATTGTGTTGCCTTCAATCCAGCTTTGCGGTATGCGTCGGCCGTATTGGTCGGTCCAGTACACGCGGTAACCATCTGCGGGGTAGGCGCGCAGCACAACGCTCTCGCCAGCTTTATAGGTATAGGTGTCAGGCTGGCCATTGGCATCAGCCGTGCCGTGTCCGCTGCCATCAGTCTTCACAGTCACGGTGCAGGGGGCTGAGGATTGAGGCAAAACGTCGACAGGCACATCATAGGCCATACGCATCAATTCATTGTCGGCAGGCATGGCACCCGTTTGGGCATCGTACCCCTTTTGCCAAGCACCATCAAGACGCAGACGTATGTGCGTAACGCCCTCGGGCATATCGTAGGGCAACAGCACCTTGAGCGTATAGTCGTTGAGTTGGGTGTTTTGTTCAGTTCCCTTTTTGCCCTCAACCTTTATCAGTTCGCCCTCATCGTCAAAGTCGCCATCGCTGTTCAGGTCAATGTAGGCCGACAAGTTGGTATAACCCATGCCGCCTGCACCCAACCAGTGCAAGATGATTTCGCTACCTTTGGCAGCCGCAGCCATCTTGGTGGTGTGGAACAATGAACTTGGACATTCGTCTGTAGAGTAAACATTCAGCTCATCGCTGTTGTTCTGCTTGAAAGTCAGTGATTTCAGATATTGATTATAATCGCGTATGACTCCAAGTTCTTTCAAGTTCTCAGCAGGCGTGCTCCACTTGTTACTTACAAAATTAGCCGTGAAGGTAGCCGCATCAGCTCCGCCATATATGTATGGATTTGCGGTACTTACCACATTGCCGTTGGCATCGGTCCAATTCTTAAAGTCATAGCTGCCAGCAGGTGTGGCTTTGAGGCTTACCGCCTCGGTGTTTGTCACGCTGAGTGCGTCGCTGCCCTCAATGGCCACAGAGCCTTGCTTGTTGTCGCAGTTTACGGTCACGGTACGCGCCGTAGTGATGTTGTCTTTAAGCAAAATGCTGAAGTCGGCTGTTGTGCCATCGTTCAATGTCAGACGGGCAGCCACTTGCGTGGCAATAGCTGTGGTGGGCACGTTGATGGTAAGCCCATTGGCAGTCTCGTCTTCGCCAAAAGTGCCGTCGTTGTTAAAGTCAATGCTCAGTGTGGCAGTCACTCCCGTGGGTAGAGTGGTGGGGAAGGTGTATGCTGCGCCACGTGTGGCAGACACGTTGAGGGCTGTGCCAAGGTCTGTACTTATATAGCGGTAAAAGCAACGCGAACTGGCATTGGCTGGGTTGACAGAAATGAAATATTTGCCGAATAGTTCTGTTGCTACATCAGCGGTGTTGCCCGTAGGCTGATTGCTGTAACTGAGAGAGGCATTGTGCGCCCACGCCCAGTCGTTGTCAAACCAGTTGGGTAGGGTGGTACCATTGTCTCTATTGTCGAAGAAAGCTTTCCAACGCTTGTAGTAAAAATCCTTGAGCATGCCGCCCCATTCGCGGTATGAATAGTCGCGCAGTCCAGCTCCTTCGCTGTTGCTGTTTTCACCCCATGTCGTGATGAGTGTACGGGCGTTATTAAGTTCGAGCCACTGCTTGTCACTTTCGGTCGTGCCTTTGGCTTCGTCGGCAATGTTGCGTGCCATGTTGGTCCAACGGCCCAGCATAAAGTTGGAGTTGGTGTTGAGCAGCGCATCAAGGTCGAGAATGAGTTGCAAATACGCATCGCGACGCGTAGCGTAGGCCGTGGCATTATTGCTCGTGGCGGCCTCGTTAATGCCTTTGAGCAGATAGTAGCCATAGTCTGTCAGAGCCTGACGTGCAAAGTCGGTCAGGTCGTAGCTATAGTTTTCGCCGCTCAGTTCGCCTTTGGCTTGCAGCATTTTGTAGGCCGCATCGAGCACATCTTGCGCATTGTAGAAAATCTCAGTACCGCCCCAGCTTGACACTTTGTCAACACTCAAATTCGGACGTGCGCAGAGCACCGCCTCGTGGGGGCCTTGCAGTGCGGTTTGACAATTAAGTGCCGAGTTGCGCATTTTCTCCCAAGCCTCCTCGGCATTGGCATTGGCTGTGCCATAGCGGCTTGTGCTGTATGCGGCAAGCCACGCCTTGGGGTCGGGGGCACTGCTGCGCCATGGCAGTTCAAACAGAGCATCGTAAAGTACAGGCACTTGCTCAATGGCCTCGGGAGTGGCGCCAATGCCCTTGATGTTGCTGTATGTAGACTTCTGTGTAAAGAAATCGGTCATGATTTTAGACAGACGGCCGAACAGACCCGTGCGGCCGCCAAAGTTGGGCAGTGCACAGTAAACGGCATCATGGCCTTGGTACTTGTCAAAATGTGTGTGTGCATCGCTGAAGAGGTCAAGTACGATGAGTTTGCCCTTTTCTACTTTGTCTAATACATTGTATTGCGCGCCACTCCATTGCCAGAACTGAATGACCCACTTGCCATTGCTGTTGGCCTTGTACATGGCATCGGCTATTTTGCTATAAGCCGAGGCTACATCTATGCCGTTGGTGTTGGCCCCCTCGTGGAAAGGGTCCATGCTGTAATATTCAGATGTGCCCATCAACTCCTCAAGACGCTTGTAGTAGAGTGCTGATATTTCGGTAAATGCGGTGGAGTTGGGGTCGAGAATGTAGGGACGCACAAAGTTGCACCAGTTGCCCTGGTTGTTAGCTTTGTAGCCCTTTTTGCTCTCGATGTTGCTCGGCACCATGCCAGCATAGCCAGGCAGTACGGGCTGCATGCCGAGCTCGCGCTCGCGGGCCAAAATCTTTTTGGCCAAACCCTCTTGGCGTGTGTACCACCAATCGGGGTTGGGGCCACCCCAACCCTCAAGGTTGTTCATGCCCCACCAAGCCTGGAAACAGGGGCCGGCAATAAATGCGTTGGCCTCGGCATTGGTGTAGCCAAGGTCGTTGACCAGCAGATTTCTCCACACCACGTCAAGGCCCACAATCTGCAACGGCATGTTGATGCCGTGCAGGGCCATCCAGTCAATTTCCTTTTGCCAGCGGTCCCAGGTCCATACCGACATGGAGTATGAAAAGGTGCAGTAGTTGAGGTAGTAGCGGTAGTCAACGCTGCTCTCGTGTGTCTCGTCGGTAGTGGGCACGGGCAGTGTTTTGCTGCTTAGGTCCGTGGTCAGATTGTTCCACGACAGATTGACGTGGGCATAGTGGTTGAGATACCAGTTAATACCCGTTGTCACCGCCGAAATGTTGCTGCCCTTGATGCAAGGCTTGCCATCTTGGCGTGTAATGACAAAGGCTTCCTTGCCGTTGCTGCTGATGCGCTCGTCGACAATGGTGACAAAGCGGTCGGCTGTGCCGTCGCCACCAATGCGATTGAGCAGGGCAGTTACAGCGGACGGATTTTGTGTGGCTGCTGCAAGTGTTTGCACGCAAGCCAAGGCCAAAAGCACAACGAAGAGTTTGATGCTTTTGAAGTGATGTTTGTAATGCCTCATCGATGTATGGGGTTGAATGGTTAATGTGATATTTACTTGTATGATTGGCCTCATGGCATGGTGGTGCAATGGGGCTTGTGTTTCTGTCTGTTATTGTAGTAAGTGGTGTGGGTAATGTCGGTTGTGCAGATGGTGTATGCACGCTTTGTGCTTACCCCTAAAAAGTAGTTATATCCATTTTGTCTGCACTCTGCACTAAGTATGTTTAATGTATTGATAATCAGTTTGTTATGGCGTGTAGACAACTTGTAAAACCATCTACACTTTGCCTGCACTTGTCATCTGCACTCTTTGTTCGCATATTACCCTCTACACGCTATGTTCACCCTCTCTATCTCTACCCCCTCAGTTTGCACTCAATCCCTTGCACCATCTTAATTACTCAAGTTTCGGATTTAGCAAGCACGGGCTGAAAGCCCAAGTATTTACTTAGCCCGGGGCAGCGCCCTGGGTAAAATTGAGCAAGGTTGTAACGCCCTGTAAGGGCAGAAGTAGAAACACTTCATCATACTTTTGCCCTTACAGGGCGTAACGTTTCTTCTCGCGGGCGCCCCAGGGCGTTGCCCCGGGCTATGGATTACATTGGGCTTTCAGCCCGCCCTTGCTAAATCCGAAACTTGAGTTAGCTATGTATATGTGTGCGTCAGTTGGGGCGCGCCGGTGCAATTTTCAGTCATGTGGGATAGAAAAAACAGTTGCGGGAGGTAGAAAAATGTGTTGCTCCGTGTGTTATAACGGCCTCCCGTTACTGTCATTGCTTGCGCGCATGGCCGCGTTGGCTGATGCTTGTGCACAGTATGGCTGGTGCGCTTGCTGTGCGTTTAACTTGCCGAATGCAGTGTGCAGATACAGTGTAGATAAATTACGAGTTTGTCTACACTCCTAAAGCCGTTGACACTCAGCGTGTTACATGCTATTAGTGTAGAGTGTAGACAAAATGACGAAAAATAATCTGTAGGGTGCTGACGATGCTGTAAAGTGCATACACTCTACCAAAGTGCATCATTAGTATGTAGTAGTTTTCTCCTTAAGTTTTGATGACAAAAAGTCGGCGGCGTGTACAATGCTTACGAGGGCTGATTTGTCGCTGGCTGTGAAAAAGGAATAGCGGTTGGTGCTGCCGTTTTCGCCCACATCGAACATGCCCATGTGCCAACGTATGGCCAACATCTCCTCAGGCTTGAGGCGCATATACCAGCTGAGCATAAGACACGACTTTTCGCCATGCCCGAAGGGGAAATCATCTTTTATTTCATATCCATTGTACGACTGCCATTTGCCTTTGTCGTCTTTTTTCCAACGTTCGGCTTTGTGGTACATTTTGACTTTGCATATATCGTGGAACAATGTGGCAATGGCAATGCTCTCGCGCGATATTTGCTCTTGAAATGGCGATGTGCCGTTTTCGATGGCAGGCTGTGCCACACTGTCGTAGATGCTGCATGCCGTTTCAAACACGTTGATGCAGTGTTGGCACAGACCACCATCCTCGTTGAGATGGAAGTTGGTAGAGCTTGGTGCCGTGTAGAAGTCGGTGTTTTCGAGATAGGCCAACACTTTGTCAACACCCTCACGCTTGATGTGTTCATGACAGAGGGCTATGAAGCGCTGCTTGTTGGCTTCGATGATGTCGGGGGTCATACGCTTTTGATCTTTTGTTTGTGTGTGGGGGGATTTTGCAAGTCACCGTGGTGGGCTGCACCTTGATGTTGTTAACCGGCAGTTTCAGCCAATGCCTTTTCGTCAGTTTCTTTTTGTTGCCTGATTTCGGCATAGGCCTCTTGGTTGGCAGACAATCCCATTTGTTGGGCGCGTTCCATCACAAAATTAAGGGCGGCCAAGGGTTTGTTTTCGGCTTTGCCGTCAAGTATGGCGTCTTTGAGTGCACTCTTCAGCGTACCAATTTCGCGGCAAGGGGGCAAGGTGAACAATCGCATGATTTCGTCGCCTGTAACGGGTGGTTGAAAATTGCGTATGCGGTCTTTCTCTTCAATGTCGATGAGCTTTTGGCGCACGATTTTGAAGTTTTGCAGAAAGTTCTTTTTGCGCTGCTCATTCTTGCTGGTGATGTCGGCTTCGCACAACAGCATGAGGTCCTCAATGTCGTCGCCAGCCTCAAATAGCAGTCGTCGCACGGCGCTGTCGGTCACGATGTCGTCGGCTATGGCAATGGGGCGCATGTGCAATCCTACAAGTTTGGCCACATACTTCATACGCTCGTCAAGTGGCAGTTTCATGCGGTTGAAGAGCGGTTTTATCATCTTTTCGCCCAGATAGTTGTGGTTGTGGAAGGTCCAACCTATGGCCGGCTCCCATCGCTTGCTACGTGGCTTGCCAATGTCGTGTAGCAGGGCTGCCCAGCGCAGGTAGAGTTTGTCACTCTTTGATGCCACGGTGTCGAGCACCTCGAGTGTGTGGTAGAAGTTGTTCTTGTGCGATTTGCCGTTGCGCGTTTCCACGCAGTCGAGATTGGCCACTTCGGGCAGAATGATGGACAACAAGCCGCAGCGTTGCAGTTCTACGAAGCCGATAGATGGCACCTTCGACATCATTATTTTGTTCAGCTCTGTAATGATGCGTTCGGCGCTGATTATCTTGATGCGGTCGCGGTTGCGGCCCAGGGCTTCGAAGGTTTCGTCCTCAATAGTAAAGTTGAGCTGGGTGGCAAAGCGCACGCAGCGCATCATGCGCAGCGGGTCGTCGCTGAAGGTGATGTCGGGGTCGAGTGGGGTGGCTATGATGCCGTCCTCAAGGTCGCGCACACCATCGAAAGGGTCGACCAACTCGCCGAGCCGGGCTGCGTTGAGGCAGATGGCCATGGCGTTGATGGTGAAGTCGCGGCGGTTTTGGTCGTCCTCAAGGGTACCGTCTTCGACAATGGGTTTGCGTGAGTCGTGTGAGTAGCTCTCTTTGCGTGCGCCCACGAACTCAACCTCGTTGTGGTGCCACTTGACTTGTGCTGTGCCAAAGTTGCGGAACACTGACAGATGGGCGCCGCGCCCAAGCTTTTGGGCAAAGGCTTCGGCCATTTTGATGCCGCTGCCAACTACTACCACGTCAATGTCGTTGGTGGGTCGCTCTAAGAATAAATCACGCACGTAACCGCCAACCAGATAGCATTCAAGCTGCAACTCGTCGGCGGTTTCGGTAAGTTTGTTAAAAAGTGGGGTGTCTATTTTATGCCTTATCTCTTCTTGTGTAAGAATTTTCATCAGGTGCTTGCAGTCTTAATGTGGATGGTGTGTAGCAGTGGTGCATTGACGGCGTTGTCTTGGCGTTGTATGCCTGTTTACCAATCGTAACCACCGGCGCGTACAAATCTCAGCGTGTAACTGGTGCGGCTGTCGTAGTCATCGACGTTGAGTGTCATGTAGTCGCCGCTGAAGGTGCTGACGTATGCGTCCATGCAGACCGTTCTGCCATTATCAAATGATATTTGTATGTTGCGTCGACCGGCCATGCTCCAAAGTCCTCGCTCTGGCTGTGTGCCATATCCCTCGGTGTAAAAATCGCCGTTTTTGTCAAACGTCCAATAGTCGTCTTGTCTGTATGGGCCGTAGCCTGTGGTCTCGACAATTCTCCATTGGCCTGTTATGTCTGAACCACCGTCCCAGTCGTTCCACCAATCTTCGTCACAACTGAACATGGTCATCAGTGTGATGAGTGCGAGTGTCCACATTGTGGCTTGCTTTTTGATTGTTTTCATAATCGGTGTGTTATTAGCTTGCAGTTAATGAGTATGTCTGTTTTATGCGCAGTCATAATCTTATGATGCGACAAGTGCAAACTTACATAAAATTATTCAAAACTGCATTCACTCGGAGGGAAAATTGTTTGATGTGGTTGAAATTGCGGCGTGAGGTGTGACTTTTTGTATAAATTGTTTGCGGTTTTATATGCCTTCGGATATGTGACTTTGTTCGTATTTTGTTATGATAGGCTGCACTTCGGCAATAAAAATGAAAGTCTTGGGCCTTTCATTTTGTATTGCGCTCTGTTTGCACTATCTTTGAATAAGACAGGCTGCGGTTCGGAAGTGCAAATCAAAAAACGCGTTTTTCGCTTTGCACTTCGCTCACCTTGCACTATCTTTGTACGCAAAACCATTTTATAACGTATGCAACAGAAAATCATTATTCTCGATTTCGGCTCGCAGACGACTCAGTTGATCGGTCGCCGCTTGCGCGAACTCGACACGTTTTGCGAAATTCTGCCCTACAACAAGTTTCCACACGACGACCCGAGCGTGATTGGTGTAATCCTTTCTGGTTCACCTTATAGCGTGTACGATCCGGAGGCCTTTAAGGTAGATTTGACCAATATCCGTGGCAAGTATCCTATCCTGGGCATTTGCTATGGTGCACAGTATATGGCGCAGACTTATGGCGGAAAGGTTGAACCAGCCGGCAGCCGTGAGTATGGACGTGCTAACTTGGAGCAGTTTGATCATGAGAATCCCTTGTTTAAGGGTTTTGACGAAAACTCTCAGGTGTGGATGAGCCATGGCGATACCATTACAGCTATTCCCGAAAACTTTCATTGCATTGCCTCAACGTCAAAGGTAAAGTTTGCAGCTTATCAGGCTGACAACGAAAAGCTGTGGGGTGTGCAGTTCCACCCGGAGGTGTTCCACTCTCTGCAAGGTACGCAGTTGCTCAAGAACTTTGTGGTAGACATTTGTGGCAGCCGCCAGGATTGGAGTCCTGACTCATTCGTGGATACAACAGTGGCCGAACTGAAGGCGCAACTTGGTAACGACCGTGTTATTCTTGGTCTGTCGGGCGGTGTTGACAGTTCAGTAGCTGCCGTGTTGCTCAACCGTGCCATCGGCAAGAATCTTACGTGTATATTCGTAGACCATGGCATGTTGCGCAAGAACGAGTTCCGTGATGTGATGCACGACTATGAATGCTTGGGCTTGAATGTGATCGGAGTTGATGCTTCGGCCAAATTCTTTGCCGACTTGGAGGGTGTTACTGATCCTGAACAAAAGCGTAAGATTATCGGTCGTGACTTTGTGGAGGTGTTCAACGCCGAAGCTAAGAAATTTACTGATGCCAAATGGTTGGCACAGGGCACGATATATCCTGACCGCATAGAATCGTTGAACATTACAGGCAAGGTTATAAAGAGCCATCACAATGTGGGCGGTCTGCCCAAGGAGATGAACTTGCAACTTTGCGAGCCGCTCAAGTGGCTGTTTAAGGATGAGGTGCGCCGCGTGGGACGCTCAATGGGCATGCCCGAGCATTTGATTACGCGTCACCCATTCCCCGGACCAGGTTTGGCAGTGCGTATTCTTGGCGATATTACACCCGAAAAGGTGCGCATCTTGCAAGATGCTGACGACATCTATATACGTGGCCTGCGCGACTATAAGGTAAAACTCTCGGGTGAGGAAGCACGTCGCGTGCTTGCCGCAGGTGTGCCGGCTGACATGAAAGACGGCGAGATAGAAGTTAGCCTTTACGACCAAATATGGCAAGCTGGTACCGTGTTGCTCTCAACCGTACGTTCGGTTGGTGTGATGGGTGATGAGCGTACTTATGAACACCCTGTAGCATTGCGTGCTGTGACAAGTACTGATGCCATGACGGCTGACTGGGCGCATTTGCCTTACGACTTTATGGCTAAGGTGTCGAACGACATCATTAACCATGTGAAGGGTGTTAACCGCGTATGCTATGATATTTCGTCAAAACCGCCTTCAACTATTGAGTGGGAATGATCGGAATGCCGAAATATAGGGGCTAAATGTCATGTAATTTGGTTTTAGCCTAAAGAGTAGGGGATTTGTTGACGTGAATTACTGATTGTCAACAAATCCCCCTTTTTCGTACGATTTATCAAAAATCGTCCCCGATGTCGTCCCTGCTTATGCCTGCTTGCATTTAGGGTGGTTCTAATAATTCTGAAATAGGGATTTGTGCGCTTTCGGAAGTGTATTCCAGAAAGTTTGTGAGGGAGCATAGCGGGCTATGTGACCGAACAAACTTTCAGAAAGACACTTTCGAGAGCGTGCAAATCACATTTCAGAATAGCAGAACTCTAAAAACAGAATTTTTAGAACCACCCTTCATTCTTTTTGTTCATGTAACTTTCTATCATACAATAACTGATGCCAGCTGAGAGGAATTGGTCGAAAAGCTCGTGCTGCCTTGTTATTACCTTAAGCTCTAAGGCATCTATCTGCTTGTTCAACGGTGTTAATGTTCGTTGGTAAGTGGTGTTCTTTATATGACCGCTTTTCAGCTCGACTTTTAATTTTCGTTTCTGTTTGTTGATCAGGTCGATTTCCCTCTCAGTATGCTCTTTGAAGGATTGAAATTCGGAAAAGACTCCACTTATCTCTTCATCGTTGTGCTTTAACCAAGTGTCCGCATACATAGAGTGCCATTTGTCCGATTCCGCAGTAATTTGTTCTATGCTCTTTTTCAGTTGGTTAATCTCAGATTGCATAAAGCGCTCCTTGATTTCAACAGAATAGTTCCAATCTTCACTATCCTCAGCGTGCAAGATGTCAAGCACCTGCTCAAGCGTGTAGGTTTGATAGATGTGCTTAGCCTCGTCATACCGTGTGTTGATAGCCGTGAATGATTGCCAATGGCTTGCAAATAAGGAGACGGATACAGATTTAACACGACCGTCTTCATAGACCTCAGCACAGCGGTTCGCACCACTCAACGGACTACCTGCCAAGTGAAAGACAAGACTTCGATTACCTTCTTTATCTGTGCGCAAAGCTTCTGGGCAAGTTGCCCACCATTCCAAATAGATGCCCACAGTAGGGGCATTGAAGCCTGATGTGCCAGTGTATGCGAGTCCGTTTTGAACGGCTACAGGAGCAAGAAACATTCTGCTGTCGCGCATGATACGCTCACTATGTGCTAATAGGTAGAAAGCGTTGTCGGTAAAGAGTCTTTTCTGACGTTCTTTTTCTTCATCAGCATTTGGTTGTGGTTTGCATGGCTTAATGCCCATACCCAAATACGCTTCTGTTGCATTCAACTGCATTTTATCGGACGCAAACTTTGTTTGGGGGGATTGCTTTTGGAAACACTCAAGTGCCTCTCCATTCATCAGGGTGATGTAATTCTTGGATTGTTCTGTGTTACGATGTGTCATGTTCTGATATTATTGGGAGTGAATGAAATACGTTTGCTTACGTTGCAGCCAACGTTTGGTTGATGTATAGACGAACCTTTTCAGTGTCGCTATGTTGAATGGCACCGTCCTTAATAAGGACGGCGTCATGTGATAGTTGCTGGAGCATATTAGCGAAATCTGTATTACCTTTTTACTTTGTTCATACAACGCATATTTGTGCCATTCGCCTCGTTTGTAACCTTGGAGAAGGGCAAGCAATTAAAGTGTGAGGCATTAGTATGCTCCACACTGCTCATAACAATTCCAAAAGTGTCTGTTTTTGTGACATACCTTTTTAATTTAATGATTATGGCTCTAAATCGTTAAACTCGTATCGTTTTTACCACCGTGGCTATGTCTGCTCGGTTGGTCCAGCACTTAAGCTGTCTCTTGATACTTAGTCAAAAAGTAAAAGAACTACGCCCCAATTTGGAAGTAGCTAATGCAAATTTACAACTTTATTCAGATAAAGTCGAAAAACCGGTGCTAAGAATGCTAAAGATCGTAGGTTCAAATATTAGATGGAGTATAATTGAGTGGGAATAGTCCATTCAGAGGCTAAAGGCTCTTGAATATAAAAAAGGAGATTTGCTGATGCTTATCAGGCATTAGGCAAATCTCCTTTTTTTGTGCAACTTCCGTACTGAGTGTTACAACATAATTCTGAACACCTGTTTGGCTTTATGCTTTATGCGTAAAACCGCGTGCGAGGAAGAAGAATATGTGTGCCACGCCAAACAAACTTGCTATCCATAACATCAAATGGCTTTCTTGCCAACCTACAGTCTGTTGATGCCAAAATCCGGTGATGATGCAAAGGAAGGCTACAAACACGCCAATGGCGCTCAGTATGGTTTGGCCATGGCGTCGCACTGTGCCACCTCCGGCTGTGCTGTGCTTTATGCCATAGAATGAGTAAATGTCAATGCCTATGAGCATCCACATGACAAGACGTATCCATGTTTCGGCCGGAAGAAAGAGCATCATGCCTACGCAGCACACTAAACCGGCTGCGGGTATCCATGGCACAAGGGGCGTTTTGAAACCTCGCGGGGCATTGGGCTGAGTGCGACGCACTACAATCACGCCAAGGCACACAAGTGAGAAAGCGAAGAGTGTGCCGATGCTTGTCATCTCGCCAGCTACGTTGGCCGGGACTATGCCAGCAAGCAAACCAATGATAATCATAAAAAGGAAATTGCTGCGTGCAGGGGTGTGAAAACGTTTGTGCAGGTGAGAGAATATTGGCGGAAGAAGTCCGTCCTTGCTCATGCTGTAAAATACGCGGCTTTGTCCCAACATCATGACGAGTACCACACTTGCGTAGCCCAGCAATATGGCTACAATGATGCCGCGATTTAACCACGGAAAGGCCGGCACTACAACACCGTCAGGACCAACGGGCCCCATGTGGGCAACGGCAGTCGCTGCGGGGGCTATACTTTCGGCTCCGATGTAGGCATGGTAGTCTACTACACCTGTCATGACAAATGAAAACACCATGTACAATATGCTGCATATTATGAGTGAACCTAAAATACCGATTGGCATGTTTCTGCGTGGGTTCTTGGTTTCTTGTGCAGCTGTGCTGACGGCATCAAAGCCGATGTATGCAAAAAATACGATGGCTGCGCCACGAAGTATGCCCGACCAACCATATTGGCCAAATACACCTGTGTTTTGAGGTATGAATGGGGTGAGGTTGTCGGTGTTGATGTATTTGAAACCAATGACTATAAAGGCTAAAACTACGGCTATCTTGAGCGTGACCATAAAGTCGTTGAATTTAGAACTGCCAGCGGTGCCTCTCATTAGTATAACGGACAGTAATACAACCAATAGTGCTGCGGGCAGGTTAAACACGCCACCTTCTGCCGGGCAAGCGGTCCACTCAACAGGTATGGCGTACCCGATGTCGGACATCATGATGCTGAAATACTTGCTCCACGAAATAGAAATGGCTACTGAAGCCACGGCGTATTCGAGCACGAGATCCCAACCGATGACCCAGGCCACAAGTTCGCCCATGGTAAAGTATGAATAGGTGTATGCAGAGCCTGACACGGGTAGCATTGACGCAAATTCTGCGTAGCAAAGACCTGCCAAGGCGCACGCAATGGCTGCCAGCGCGAAACTAATGACGATGGCTGGACCGGTATGTTCTCCTGCTACAATGCCTGTTACAGAAAACAGGCCGGCACCAATAATTACACCGACACCAAGGGCTATCAAGCCCCAAGGGCCTAACACACGTTTTAATCCCCTTCCACCTTCGTTGTCGGCTTCGTGTAGTAAATCCTCTGCGCTCTTTTTTACAAATAAGTCCATAGTAATGTATCTTTGTGTTTGTATTTTATGTTGCAAAGTTAGCAAAATGTTTGCATACCATGTATATTGTTCTTCATTTTGTAAACGAAAGCACGCGAAAGACAAGGCTTTGAAATAACTGCTTGATATACAAAAAGCCTCATTGCTACCGGACATAACGTCCTAAAGCAATGAGGCTTAATATCTATATCGTATGTGATATTGGCTTATTCAGCGCGGAGAGTGAAACGCTTGAAGGCAGTAACAGTGAGTTCCTTGTCGGCAGACTTGAGGTACTCTGATACAGTCATCTTGCTATCCTGAATATACTCTTGATTCAAGAGGCAAGATTCCTTGTAGAATTTGTTCATACGGCCGTTGGCTATGTTCTGAATCATCTGCTCGGGAAGGTTGGCAGCCTTTTGCTCTGCGGTAGTCTTCTTCAACTCGCGGATTTGGTCAGCCTGCTCAGCAGTGATGTTACCCTTCATGATGCCTTCTTCGAGGTGTTCTTCGCTTTCGGCAATGTAGAGGTTGAAGCCGGCCTTCTTCAATGCTGCTTCAACAGCCTTCTTAACCTGCTCTTCCTTAGTCTTTTCGATGGCAACCTTAAGTTCCTCGTCTTTAACAGCCTGGGGAACGCTTGCTTCGTCAAGAGCTACGGGGTTCATTGCTGCAACCTGCATGGCAACGTTGTGAGCCTCCTCTTCAGCAGGCTTGTTAGTTTGTACCATGGTGCAGAGCATGTGACGGCCCATGTGGTCGTAAACTGCCACATTGTCGCCTTCGATGAAGCTATAGCCATCGAGTTCCATCTTCTCGCCAGTGATACCGCTACGGTCAGTAACAGCCTCAGCTACAGTGTGGCCACCCATAGGCAGAGCCTTAACCTCGTCGATGCTCTTGCACTTGTTGGCAACAGCAGCGTCAAGAATGTCCTGAGCGAGCTTAACGAAATCAGCATTCTTGGCAACGAAGTCAGTTTCGCACTTCAAAGCGATGATGGCAGCAAAGCCGTTCTCGCTCTTTACGAGCACGCAACCTTCGGCTGCTTCGCGGTCAGAACGCTTGGCAGCTACAGCCTGACCCTTCTTACGAATGATTTCGATAGCCTCTTCAAGGTTACCATTTGACTCAGCGAGTGCCTTCTTGCAGTCGCCCAAACCAGCACCTGTCATGGTGCGGAGCTTCTTGATATCTTCTAATGCTACTCCCATTTTATTGTTGGAAATATATAGTTGTTTTGAGATAGTATTAACTAAAAAAGAAAAGTCCTTAGTTCTAAGGCACAAGCCGTTACAAAGTCACCTTTAGTCGATAACGGCAAAAACTAACCTTATAACCCTATAACCTTAAAACTAAGAACTACTTGATGAAAAGATTACTCAGCCTTAGCCTCAGCAGCGGGAGCCTCAGCAGCCTCGTCCTTGTCGGCACGAGCCTTTGAAGCGCGCTTGTTACGAGTCTTGGCTTCGCCTTCGCCAGCGGCTTCAGCGTCAACCTTCTCGGCCTTGCGCTCCTCGATACCTTCAGCGATAGCACCGCATACAGCGTCAAGGATTACCTCGATGCTCTTGTTAGAGTCATCGTTGGCAGGGATGATGTAATCTACAACGTTAGGATCAGAGTTAGTGTCGACAATACCAAACACAGGGATGCCGAGGCGCTGAGCCTCTTTTACTGCGATGTGCTCCTTGCATACGTCAACCACGAACAGAGCGGCGGGGAGACGAGTCAAGTCGCTGATTGAACCGAGGTTCTTCTCCAACTTAGCACGCTGACGAGAAATCTGAAGGATTTCACGCTTTGAGAGGTTAGAGTAAGTACCATCGTTCATCAACTTGTCGATATTGGCCATTTTCTTAATAGCCTTGCGGATAGTGGGGAAGTTGGTGAGCATACCGCCCGGCCAACGTTCAGTCACGTAAGGCATATTAACTGAGGCAGCCTTGTCGGCTACAACCTCTTTTGCTTGCTTCTTAGTAGCTACGAAGAGGACACGCTTGCCCTGCTTTGCGATTGCCTTCAAAGCTTCAGCAGCTTCGTCAATCTTGGCAACAGTCTTGTGAAGGTCGATGATGTGAATGCCGTTACGCTCCATGAAGATGTAAGGAGCCATGGCGGGGTTCCACTTGCGTTTGAGGTGACCGAAGTGACAACCGGCCTCCAAAAGGGTGTCGAATGATGTTCTAGACATTTCTTTGTTTTGTTTTGTTCGTTTACTTTCTTTGTTAGTTGTGTTTTAGTTCAACCAGCCAGCGGGTAGCTTCTGTAAGTAAGTAGTGTGTCAGAAGATCCTGCTGGTTTAGATACTAAACGTAAATCCAGTTGCAAGTCTGAAATCATGCGGCACATTTGTCGTGTGATTTCAGGCAGCGCATTTGAATATTAACGCTTGCTGAACTGGAAGCGACGACGAGCCTTGGGCTGACCGGGCTTTTTACGCTCAACGGCACGGGGGTCGCGAGTCATGAAGCCTTCAGCACGAAGAGCCTTCTTGTCATCAGCATTGATTTTCACGAGTGCACGGGCGATAGCGAGGCGAAGAGCCTGGCTCTGGCCAGTGAAACCACCACCGCAGAGGGTTACCTTGATGTCGTACTTTTCAGCAACGTCCAAGAGGGTAAGGGGCTGCTTTACAACAAACTGCAGGATGGGAGAGGGGAAGTACTCAGTGAGATCTCTCTTGTTAATGGTAATTTTACCTGTACCTTCGGTTACGTAGATACGGGCGATGGCGCTTTTGCGGCGGCCTAATGCATTAATCATTTCCATTGCTGCTAAGCTTATTTAAGGAGGTTAATATCAATTGCCTTGGGGCTTTGTGCTTCGTGCTTGTGTTCAGCACCTTCGTAAACGTAAAGGTTTGTGAGGAGCTTGGCACCGAGCTTGTTCTTGGGAAGCATACCCTTAACTACGCGACGGAAAAGTTTGTCTGCACCGTTGGGCTTAGCCATGATGCTGGCAGGAGTGTGTTCGCGCTGACCACCAGGATAACCAGTGTAAGTGAGATAGATGCGATCTGTCCACTTCTTACCAGTGAGCTGGATCTTGTCGGCATTGATAATGATAACGTTGTCGCCGCAGTCTACGTTCGGAGTAAAATTGGGTTTGTACTTACCGCGCAGCAGTTTGGCAACTTTTGTGCAAAGACGACCGAGAACTTGGTCAGTAGCGTCTACTACTACCCATTCTTTCTGTGCAGTCTCTTTGTTAGCAGAAATGGTCTTGTAACTTAAAGTGTCCACTTTTGTTTGTTTTAATTGTAACTACTAATGTTTATCTTTTACCGCAGATATTACCTAACCATTACACCCTGGCCAATAGAACGGATGCAACTATTAACCTGCGGATTGGCTGGCTTTTATGGCCGGCCAGATAATAATCGGCGTGCAAAAGTACTACTTTTTTGTTTCATGGCAAACCCTCCGAGCAGTTTTTTATGTAAATCAGCGGTTTTAAGTGCGTTTTATGGCCAGCGGAGGCTGTAAAGGCAAGCATGTGACTGTTATAATCAAGTCTTCAAGATTAGTTTACACTATCATCTTCACCATCTATTCATATCATCTGTATTCGAAGGCCTGATTATAAGCATAACAGCTATTCTACGCTTGATATTGTTACATCGTCATAATGGCTAACCATTTCTATTAGGTGTTCGTTGCTGGTGTGCCTTTTGATGCGGAGTTCGAGTTCTACCTTGTACAAGTCGGTGTTTTTGGCAGTTTGCTGTTTGCGCAGTTTGTATGACGAAATACTGATATTGGCTTGTTTGAGTTGTTCGATAATGGCCTTTATGTTGCTTTCATTTGTTGTGTAGAAAGACAATTCTACCACGGTCTTTCCGATGTGTGGAACAAAGGCTATGAGTACTTCGAGCCCGATAATAACAATGGCTGTGGCAATGGTAGCAGCTGCATACATGCCGCTGCCGCAAGCCAGGCCTATGGCTGCTGTTACCCACAAACCGGCTGCAGTGGTGAGGCCGCGTACCACATTCTTTTGAAATATGATGGTGCCGGCGCCAAGGAAACCTATTCCTGAAACAACCTGTGCTGCTACGCGTGAGGAATCTTTCAGGTCGAATCCGAAGCCATATTGTGACACGATGCAGAACAGGGCACTGCCGAGTGCTACCAAAAAGTGGGTGCGAAATCCCGCATCTTTCGACCTGTATTCGCGTTCAATGCCTATAATACCACCCAACACCAGGGCGATGAGCAGGCGGAGAGTTATTTCAATAATCATAAAGTATGTGTGTGTTTAATGAGTTAAGGTTATGAGATTATATGATGAGCGATTGTCCTTATTGGCAATGCGCTATAATCTCATAACCTTAACAGGGTTGTTATTTATTCCGCCGACAGAACAAATGATTGGTCTGCCAGCCGTATGGTGTTGCTGAAGTGACAACTTATTTTATGCTGTCCCACCAGCTGCTGTCGTTTTGTAGATATTTGGCAAACCAGGCATAGATTACATTGAGCCATGCGAGGCGTTTGTTGTAATCGGTGATGACGTGATTCTCACCCTCCACCTGTACGTATGCCACATCGCGGCCAAGAATTTTGAGCGCAGTGTAGAGTTGTTGGCTCTCATTGGTTGGCACGTTGGTGTCGGCTGTACCATGCAGCAACAGCAGGGGCGTGTGAATTTTGTCAGCATTGAACAGAGGCGACTGTTTGACGTAGAGGTCGGGGTTGTTCCATGGAAAACTACCATATTGAGCTGTTTCGCCGTAAGAGTAGCCCCAATAGCCGCCGCCCCAGTAGCTGGCAATGTTGCTGATGCCGGCGTGTGAGATGGCTGCAGCAAATATGTCGGTACGTGTTTGCAGGTATTCAGTCATGAAACCACCGTATGAAGCACCGATGCAGCCTACACGCTTGGCGTCAACAAAATTGTGCTGCTTGCAGAACTCTTTGACGCCCTGAATGATGTCGTCGCCAGATTCGTGTCCCCATGTGTTGACGTGGCGTGCAGCAAATTCCTGGCCATAGGCGGTAGTTCCGCTTGGGTTGAGCACATAAACTACGTAGCCTTGTGCTGCAAAGGTTTGGAACGGATACCATGATTCAAGTTGATTGCTCGAGGGTGAGCAACCACCATAGTAGTATACTATCATGGGATACTTCTTGCTGCTGTCAAAGTTGGGCGGTAAAAGGTAAAAACCGTCGATAGAGTCGCCACGTGTGGCCTTGAATTGCCAACTTGTGCTTGGGGCGATAGCTACATCTTTGTATATGTCGTCAAAGTTGATTGAACCAATGTGGCGAGTCTGTGGCTTAGCCTTGCCCAGTTCGCAAGTATACATGTCGCGTGCTCGTTGCGGCGTCTGTCCGAAAAATACTGCGCGGGGTGCAGACTTGGCAGTTGTGGCAATACTATAATCCTGCACGTATGTGACGGGCAACTCATAGCGTGTGACTTGCATATTTTTAGGGTTGAGACGGAAAAGGTTCCGTCCCATGCGGTCGTCGGCAGTAAAGTAAATCATGTTATTGCCCTTGTTCCATTCGTAATTGGCCACCGAGGGATTAAAATGCCGTAGGGCGGGTGTGGTCTTGCGCGAAGCTATGTCGTATATGTAAAGCCGGTAGTCAAAGCCTTGTGGTGTTTGTCCGGCTTTAACTTCGCTCCCAATTCCTGCAAATGCGCCAGGCGAGGCCGATATGAGCAGCTGTTGTGCGTTAGGTGAGAATTGCGCACTATTGATGAAAGTAGTGTCTGCAAGCAGTGTGTCAACCTTTCCGGTGTAGGCGTCCATGCGTACAAAAGTGGTGCGTGAAATGGGCAGTTTGCTCACGTCGGTGCGGCCGTACTGCAACAGCAGTTGCTTGCCGTCGGCAGAGATGTCGGCTAACCATACGCCGGCAGCGCCAAAGGTGATGCGTTGCATAAGTCCGCTTTTCAAATCATAGCGCCACAAGTTGTTGCGGTTGCGCCAGCCTGGTTGGCGGTCATCGGGTTCTTGTATGCGTTTCAAGCCATTTTTAGAACCCTCTCCCTCCTCGGTCTTGTTAAAGATGAGGTAGTTCCCGTCGGGCGACACATTAAAGCCTCCGTCGGGCATGTTGTCGGCCAACACTTGTTCTTTGCCGTCGGCAGGTGTGTACACTACGAGTTCCTTGCCTTGTCCGCTGGGGCGAGTGTAGTATAACACATCGCGGTTGCCGTTGAGCCAATTCAGTTCTACATACTCATTGCGGTGCATCAGTTCGCGTCCTGAAGCCACTTCGGTCAGCGTGGTGGTATACTGACTTTTACCATCGGTCTTGGTATAATAGCTCGATGTTACAAGGTATTTACCCGTGGGCGAGAGCGCCACGTTGCGGTAGTGTGGCCCCCAAGTCTGTTGTCCAATGGTGAATGGGCGTTTACCCGTAGCATTCACTTGCAATCCGGCAAGGTCTTTGCCCGTGATGCTCACATCAAATGAGTCTTTGTCGGCCTTTTGTGTAAATATTTGCAGAGCCAGTTCGGCGCGTCCTGGTGTAAGTGTCAGGTCGTTGCTGCTTTCTTTGTCGTTGACGTACAACTTGTAGTTGCTGATGCCTTTAATGTTGACGTGCGCTTTAGTGTAGCGGTCAGCCTGCAGGTTAAATCGCAAAATGCGCATGGCTGGCAAGCTGTCCTTTTCAAGCGTAAAGTGATAGCCTTGATTGATTTTGGTAAAAACGGGCTTGCGCACGCCACTCGTCTTGATGAGTTTGGCGTTGCTGCCGAGTGCTTCCTTAATGTCAAAAGGCTGTCCTTTAGTATTTAGAGAATCGGTAGAGTAGGGACTTTGTATGGTGTAGGGGCCCTCCATCTGTGCTGTCTTAACCACCAAAGTGTCGGTGGTAGCAGATGCTGCAACTGAAAGCAGTATTGATAAAAGCATAATGCGGTATGTGTGTTATTAGTTGTTGCTGCGGTCACGGTCCATGGTTTGGAAATCCTTTTTGCGCAACTTAAAGCTATTAGTTAGGTATTTGTCTCGAACAACTTGGTTCTCAGCTAATTCCTCTGGCGTACCTTGGAATAGTATTCTGCCTTCAAACAGCAGATATGCACGGTCGGTAATACAAAGTGTTTCCTCTACATTGTGGTCGGTGATGAGAATGCCTATGTTGCGGTCCTTCAGTTTCCACACAATGTATTGAATGTCCTCCACGGCAATGGGGTCAACGCCCGCAAATGGTTCGTCGAGCATGATAAACTTTGGGTCGATAGCCAGACAGCGGGCAATCTCAGTACGTCGGCGCTCACCGCCCGACAGTTGGTCGCCAAGGTTCTTGCGCACTTTCTGCAGTCGAAATTCGGCTATCAGACTTTCGAGTTTCTCTTTGCGATACTCTTTTGATCGTCCCGTCATTTCGAGCACAGAGGCAATGTTGTCCTCCACACTCATTTTGCGAAACACCGATGCCTCCTGTGCCAAATATCCGATGCCCTTTTGTGCACGTTTGTAAACGGGGTCTTTCGTAATCTCGTGATTGTCCAAGAATATCCGGCCACCGTTGGGCACAACAAGCCCCGTTGTCATATAAAACGAAGTAGTCTTTCCGGCACCATTGGGGCCGAGCAATCCTACAATTTCACCTTGCTTCACGTCAAACGACACGCCATTTACCACGGTGCGTTTGCCGTATTTCTTGACCAGTCCTTCCGACCTCAGCACCATTGATGTTTGTGCGGTTTGGTCGGTAGTTGGTTGCAGTGGTTGCATGTTGGCAGTCTGCTCCTCGTTGTCAGAATTATTATGCCTGAAAAATGAAATCATGTGTATTGCTTTTGTAAGTAGGTGTTCAAAATTATTTTTACATTGAAAGTGCGTTATCGGGACGCAGGTGTTTCCTTCGGGTGAGGAGGCATAGCGGGCTATGTGACCGAGTACGAAGGGAACAGATGCGCCTCGAGAACGTGCTTTCAATGTGAAAATAACACCTACCGATTGTATAAAATAATTTTGAACACCTACTTATTTGCATGGTTAACGGGCTAACGGGTTAACAGGCAAGGGCGCGTTTTTCACACACAATCCTTAAACCTGTCAACCCGTTATGTGGCCAACCTTGTTAGCTTATTTATAGAGGAAACGTTTGATGCTGCGTTTCGGTGTCTTTTCAAACTCCGTTTTATGGAGTTCGACTGACGAAATGCGCTCGTATGCAGCCACCATGACGTTAAGGTCCTTGCGGTTTTGCTCCATGGCCATGCGCAATCCGTTCTCGTCCAATCCGTCGCGTTCGGCCTCGTCGTAGTCGGGGTGTATTAGGGCCACAAGTTTTTCGTCGCGCTGCACCACGATGCTTTCGTTAACGTATGGCAGCGTGTTGAGTTTGTCCTCAATTTCCTCAGGGTAAATGTTTTGTCCCGAGGCGCCAAGTAGCATGTTCTTGCTGCGTCCGCGTATAAACAAGTTGCCTTCAGCGTCCATCACGCCCAAATCGCCTGTATGGTACCAACCATCAACGAGCGTAGATTTTGTGGCTTCGGGGTTTTTGAAATAGCCGAGCATCACATTGGCGCCGCGTGTCAGAATTTCGCCCACGGTGTGTTGGGGGTCAGGACTGTCAATCTTTATTTCCATGCGGGGCGCAGCCTTGCCACATGAGCCTTTCTTAAACTTTTGCCAATCCTCGTACGAAATGATGGGCGCACATTCTGTAGCACCATAGCCCACCGTGTAGGGGAAATGTATTTTATTGAGCAAATCTTCCACCTCGCTGTTGAATGCGGCGCCACCAATGATGATTTCGTAGAAGTTGCCGCCAAAAGCCTCAATCAATCCCTGACGCACTTTGTCAAGAATACGTCCGCTGATGAAGGGTAGCTTGAGCAACACTTTCATGCTGGGCGTTTGCAACTTGGGCAATACATTCTTTTTGATAATCTTTTCGATAATCAGCGGCACTGAGATAACAATGACGGGCTTGATTTCGCCAAACGCCTTCAACACAATTTTGGGTGAGGGTATGCGCGTGAGGTAGTATACGTGGCAGCCGTGTATAAATTCGAAAATAAACTCGAAAGCCATACCATACATGTGGGCCAGGGGCAGCATCGATATCACGCTGTCGCCGCGGTGCACTTGTTTGCCGAGCACCTCGATGGCAAATTGATAATTCGACCACAGTGCGCGGAAAGGCAGCATCACGCCTTTTGAGTTAGATGTGGTACCGCTGGTGTAGTTGATAAGCGCCAAAGCGTCGGGGTCGGCAGCATGTGTATAGCTGATGTGTTCCTTTCTGAAATATTTGGGATATTTGCGGCCAAACAGTTCGTTAAGCCTTTCGCGTGCATCAGTCAGCAGTTCGGTGCGCGACAGGAGTACCGAGTAGTCGGGAATGTTGATAATGCCCTCAAGGTGAGGCATGGCCTGTGCGTCGAGTTCGGGCCAAACCATGTCGCCCACAAAGAGAATTTTAGCCTCAGAGTGGTTAACAATGTCGTGCACTTGCTGCGCCTTAAATTCATGCAAAATAGGCACCGCCACCGCACCATACGTCAGTGTGGCCAAAAAGGCTGTAGCCCAGTTGGCACTATTACGGCCGCACAGGGCAATCTTGTCACCCTTGGCAACACCTGCATTTTCAAACAGGATATGGAGTTTCTCAATTTTTCGTGCTACGTCCTTGTATTGCAAGGTCACACCTTGATAGTCGGTTAGTGCGTCAAGGTCCCAATTCTTTTTGAGACTCTCAGCTATCAAGTCGACGAAATCGGTATATGTTTCCATCTGAGGTATTTGATAGGCCGGGTTAGCACATCGTATTTAAGTAGAAGTATTGTCTAACTCGGCACATTGAATAATGTTTTGTGCAAAAGTAGTAAAAAAAATAGCCTTTCACAAAGCGTATGGGCAATTATTTCACCAATCCCAAACGTTACGCCTAAAAAATACGTACTTTTGCGATGCTAAACCATTAACCCGTTGGCGGAATTCTTGATTAGCGGGTTAACAAGTTGATGGGCTGACAGGTAAGTTTGTTTTGCACTGCCTACCCGTGTTTTTAAGACAGAAAGGCAGGGAACGTATGAACTTGGCTAACTAACCCGTTGGATTGTCAACTTGTTTACAAATTCCGCCAACGTGTACTTAATAAATTGAGTGTATTATGACAGACAAACAAAAAAAAATAACAAGCATTGCAGCTGCGGCCGTTGTCATTGTGGCCATATTGATATATTGGCTTTTCTTCTCAAGTTTCAGCTCAAGCCGCAAACCCTCGTTTGTTTATATTGACAGCGACGACACCCCCGACTCGGTATATGTAAAACTCGACAAGGCTGCAAAACCCTCGCAAATGGTTGGACTCAAACTTTGCGCTTTCGTGGTGAATTATGGTTCGCATATCCACCCAGGGCGTTATGCCACGGGCGATGGTGTTAGCACATTCCGCTTAATTCGTAATTTGCGTGGTGGCCGCCAGACTGCCGTCGAACTTGTTATACCCGTGGTGCACACCATGAATGACCTTGCAGGCCGATTGTCGCAACAACTCGAGGCCGACTCAGCCACATTGGCCGCCACGTTTAAGGACGGCAAGGTGCTTACGCCATTAGGTGTCGACACCGCCACAGTGCCTTGCTTGTTCATACCCAACACCTACGAGGTGTATTGGGACATTACACCGCAGAAATTGCTGCAGCGTATGAAAAAAGAACACGATGCCTATTGGACGTCGGAGCGCAAGCAACAGGCCAAGGCAGCAGGTCTCACCCCCGACGAGGCTTACACCTTGGCATCTATTGTAGAGCAGGAGTCGGCCAATGAGGGCGAACGCCCGATGATAGCCGGTATGTACCTCAACCGCTTGCACCAAGGCATGAAACTGCAGGCTGATCCCACCGTAAAGTATGCTCTGCACGACTTTGCGTTGCGTCGCATCATGATAAACCATTTGAGTGTCAACAGCCCATACAACACTTATCGTAATGTAGGCCTGCCCATAGGCCCTATATGTATACCATCGCTCAATGCCATACAGTCGGTGCTCAACTACGCACACCACAACTATATATATATGTGTGCCAAAGAGGACTTTTCGGGCACGCACAATTTTGCTGCCACTTACGAGGAGCATACGGCAAACGCCAAGCGCTATGCTGAGGCACTCAACAAGCGCGGCATAGCAAAATAAGCGCATAAGTATGGCCCCGTTGTTGTCCAAAAGCATAGACGTGCTGACTCCCGAGCAGCGGCACCGCTGCATGTCGCACATTCGTAGCAGCAACACGCGGCCGGAGCGCATGGTGCGCCGTTTCTTGTTTGCATGCGGCATGCGTTTCCGCAAAAATGTAAAGGCTTTGCCCGGCACCCCCGACATTGTGTTGCGCAAGTATCGTACCGTGATATTTGTAAATGGTTGTTTTTGGCATGGGCACGAAGCCTGCAAATACTATCATTTGCCAAAGTCGAACACAGCATTTTGGCGAGACAAAATCAGCCGCAACCGCCAGCGCGATGCGCGCAATGTGGCGCAACTGCAGCATCAGGGGTGGCATGTAATAGTCATTTGGGAGTGTGAGTTGAAGCCGGCAGTGCGTGTCGGCACACTCGATGCGCTTTATTTGAAACTCAACCGCTATTTCTTACAACAATACGAGGTCGTTTCGGCATATCATCATGCCGAAACGACCTCGTGTCTGTTACAGGCAGCCGAACCCACTGCCGGTTATGAACGTTCAAAGGAATATTGAAGTGCAAATATGTGCGTACGTCGCATCAAAGTTGTGCAAGTGTCACGCTTTGGAGGCATCACCTTGTTGGTTTGCCGAGGTTCGGAATATCTTATACCCCAAAGCCGCAATGGCTATGCTCATGACAGGACTGATGATGTTGAAAAAACAATAAGGCAGATAAACCATGGTAGGCACCCCCAACACTGTGGCCTGTGTCATGCCGCACGTGTTCCATGGCACAAGCACCGAGGTGACTGTCACGCTGTCCTCGGTGGTGCGGCTCAGCAACCGACGTTCAAATCCTTGACGGTCGAATATGCGTCTGAACATATTGCCAGTAAGCAATATGCAGATGTACTGGTCCGCCACGGCCAAATTAAGCATCAAACCACAGCACACAGTTGAGGCTACCAGGCTGGTGCGCCCTTTTATCATGCGCACAAACAGTCGGGTGATGCCGCGCACCATGCCGCCAGCCTCCATGGCGCCGCCAAAACACATGGCACAGATTATCAGCCAAATTGTGCCCATCATGCCAGCCATGCCACGTGTGGCCACAAGCGATGTGAGTACGGGGTTGTCAGTTGGTATGGATGTGCTGCCATAAATGCTCTGCATGGCCCCCTTAAACAAGTTGTCGCCAGCAATGTCGCGCAGCACTTGTTGTTGAAAAATCAAAGCAAAAATAACCGCCAACAGTGTGGATAGAAACAGCGTAACAACAGGTGGCAGACGTTTGGCTATCATAAATCCCGTAAGCACAGGCACAAGCAGCAACCAAGGAGTTATGCAGAAGCGGTCTTTAATGGTGGCCGTAAACAGTGATATCTCATGTGTGCTGTTGGTATCTTGTACAAAGCCTGCAATGGCAAAAATCAGCAGCGCGATGCTCAGTGAGGGTATAGTAGTAATGAGCATGTAGCGAATGTGCTTGAACAAAGGCACGTTGACGGCCCCCGAAGCCAATACCGTTGTGTCGGACAATGGCGATATCTTGTCGCCAAAATATGCACCGCTGATAATGGCACCGGCAATCCACCCGTCGTCAAATCCCTGGGCACGTCCAATGCCCATGAGGGCTATGCCAATGGTGGCAATGGTGGTCCACGAGCTGCCTGTCATGACGCTGACAATGGCTGATATGATGCAAGTTGAAGCCAAAAATATATCGGGGTGTATAATTTGTATGCCATAATAGATGAGCGAAGGCACCACACCGCTCACCATCCATGTGCCGCTGAGGGCGCCAATTAGTAGCAAAATGAGTATGGCACTTGTCACGCTTGAGATGTTGTGCGTGATAGCATTCTCAAAATCCTTCCATGGAATGCGCAAAAAACAGGTACCAATCAGCACGCAAATAGCTGATACGGCCAGCAGTGTAACTTGACTTGCACCCGATAGCGAGTCGCTGCCATAGGTGCGTACAGTGGCTACCAGCATCAGTACAAGTACAATGATAGGTAGGAGTGATAATAGAGCCGAAGGCGTTTTCTTGTTAGTCGTCATGTTTAGTTGTTTGTCTTATGCAAAAATACGGAATAAGGTTAAAATGCTCAAGAATATGCAGCAAATCTATTCAAATATGCAGGTGCGACGGCGATTTATGCAAATTGGCGTGCCGTTGTAGATAGGTAATGTTTTACAATGTCCACATTCCGGAGGTTGCGCCACAGTGCTTGCACTTTACGTGCAGACAAGCGGGCACAAGTGCAGACGCGTGCAGACAAGTGTAGTGCACACAAATCAGAGGCTTGTATTGCCTGTCAGACGAAAAATCTTCAAATTGTCTGCACTCTGCACTTTTGCTTGTAATCGATTGATAATCATATAGTTTAAGAGTGTAGACAATACTGCATTTTGTCTGCACTGCCGTCTGCACTACCCCCTAATGGTGGGGCGGCGTAATGGCACGGAAAGGTGGACTTTACGCTTTAGGGAGAGCGGATTTTGGGTTGCTCCGAATGGATATTCTGCCGCCTATGACAGAAAAAACTCTCGCCCGTTGTTGTTTACACTCATAGGCAGGCGTGCAGATGGTAGTGCACATGGTTATGATAGTTGTATGCACTGCGTAATACGTTGAATATCAGTTGAAAAACATCGAAAAGTGCAGAGTGCAGACAAATACCCCAAAAAGTTAATTATGTGGTGCGTAGACAGCCGGATCGTGGGGTCAGAACAAACTACACTGTTATGCAACAAAGCTTTTAGTTTGGTAATTCGAGAAATAGCTTTAAGTCGGTTGGGTAATGTGACTGAGAACCCGGTGGACAGATGCGCCCGAGATAGTGTTTTCAACATATAAATAATTTTGAGCACCTACTTATTAGTGCTACCTTTGCACCGACTTAGCTGGATAGGCTGTTTATGCATAAACCATAATGAATACACTACAATCACGTATGACGCATCTGTTGCGCTATTTGCAGCGGGGCATTTACGAAAAAAATACAGAAATGGCCCTGGCGCTGTTGGCAGCGTTGGCGGGTGAAAGCATCTTGTTGCTTGGACCTCCGGGGGTGGCAAAATCGATGGTGGCACGTCGGCTGAAAAAGGCTTTTGGCGGTGCCACGTCGTTTGAATATTTAATGTCGAGATTTTCAACCCCCGACGAGATATTTGGCCCCGTAAGCATAGCAAGGCTCAAGTCCGACGATGTGTATGAAAGGGCAACCGAAGGATTTCTGCCCACGGCCGATGTAGTGTTTCTTGACGAGATATGGAAGGCAGGTCCTGCCATACAGAATACGCTGCTGACGGTGCTGAATGAAAAATTGTTCCGCAATGGTAATAAAGAGCTGCACTTGCCGCTAAAATTGCTGGTGGCAGCTTCGAACGAGCTTCCGGCCCAAGGCGAAGGGCTCGAAGCCCTGTGGGACCGCTTTGTTATTCGCGTAGTGTGCCGTTGCATACAGAGTGAATCGGTTTTCAGGCAAATGCTATGCTGCGACGATGACGAGCCATGTGCCGACGAGGAGGTGGCAGAGCCTATTACCGCAGATGAATATGCCCTTTGGCAACGTGAGGCACGCAATGTGGCTTTGAGCCAGAATTTGCTCGAGGCCATATCGTGTATCCGCCAAGAGTTTAAGCGTGTAGAGATTGAGAATACGGAGTTGCCACGTAGCATATATGTGAGCGACCGTCGTTGGAAACACATTGCTGCCTTGTTGCGCACATCGGCCTATTTACAGGGACGCACATCGGCCACGCGTGCCGACCTGCTGACTATGTATCATTGCTTGTGGAATGAGCCTGTTGAGATAGCAGCCGTCAGGTCAATCGTTATAAAGTCAATATTCGCCCCTCACGTTCAGCGCCTCGAAGCCTTGGCCGCTGGTGTGAAGGCCGACTTGCGTGCCCGCCGTGCCAACGAGGCTTTGGCCAAAGCTGTGCGCGAGAATGACCACCGCGATGACGATTTGCTGATTGTCGACCGCTTCTTTTATCAGATTGAAAATCATGGTACGGGCCATACCTATGTGTTTGTAACCGACTTTAAGCGTATGCCGGTACGCAGCAAATTGGCAGCACCGGCACAAGGGGTGATTTATAAAGACCCAACGCACAACGGGCGGCAAATAGTGCGTTTGTTCTCGCCTGACATCATGGCCGGCATTCCGCGTCAAAACCGCGAGCAGGTGACGTTGTGCCGCGACAGCGATCACATATATATAAATGGTATAGCATTCAAAATGCGCCATGTGGGAGCTGCTGTAATGAATCCGGCAGATGGCAGTATTGGTGGGCTGTTTGACAATGCAAATGTGGCATCAAACGCTGATGTGGCGTCAACCACAACTTATGCACATTACGAGGACGATGTGGAGCAGGTATGTAATGACGCCGACTCCTTGAAACGGGCTTTGGAGCAGAACATCTTTGTGAGTGACGACGACCGCAAGGAGGTTGATGCTTACTTGCAGGCATTTTACAAGCAAGTGGCTTTGTGCCGCGTTGATATACGCCGATTGCTGTATGACGAATGAGCCAGCCTTTTATATGAAAATGCTCCACGTCTTTGTCAGCTCAGGCGAGGAACCCGATGCCCTTACGTGCGAGTGTGATGTTCTGGCGCAATACCTGCGTACAGCCATGCACGATGCGCAGGTAAAGGCACTGGTGCTTAATGACGAGGTGGCTGCGCGTGTGTTTGTAGACACAATGGCGCAATTCGTCAGTCTTAACTTGCAAAAGGCTGCCTATCAAATGCAGCGGTGCAGCTATGAGCGCAAACAAATAGCCGAAGCGGCAGAATGGAGCCACATCAAGCGGCGCGACAACTGGCAAGCCTTGGTGCAGATGATGGACGACAAATATGCAGCACAGGGGTTTGACAAGGGCTTTTACAATCGTGAATTTGGCGAAAAAGGGCAATCAGACGATGATGCTTTATGGCAAACGTTGCTCAATGATTGGCAAAATAATTTGGACTTGCGCCTGGCTCTGCACAAACGCGAATTTTTGGAGAGCCGGCGCGAGTTGCAGAACCGCTTGTTGCACAACAACCTGAAGGCTGTGACCCAATATGTGCAGCAGCATGGGGTGAGCCGGGAGCGTTTTTATCAGTCGTGGGCACTGATGGGCGGTCGTTGGAATGTGGTGGAATATGAGCGTTTGCAGCAGGTGGTCGACTTTCAGCGCCGCTATCCCGTTTTACAAACTATAACCGACCGCATGGGACGGGTGGCCGATGCTTTGGGCCACAAGCGTATAGGCTACAGCCAGGGAAATGAGGAGCAAATGCAGCATGCCTCGCAAAGCGACATAACGGGCATCAGTGTGGGGCGCGACTTGGGGGCTTTGCTGCCAACAGAGTTGGCGCAATATGCCGATGTCGACATGGAGGACGTCTTTTTGCAGAAATATGTGACAGGGCGTTTGCAAACGTTTGACTACCAGAGTCGCACGCTTAATGCGGCACGGGGGTTGCACACCAAGCCTGCGCGGCCGTGCGGCCCAATGGTTGTATGTGTGGATATGTCGGGCAGTATGATGGGCGAGCCAAGCAAGGTGGCCCTTTCGCTCATGATGAGTTTGTGCGAAATGTGCACGTCGAAGCGGCGTAATTGCTATTTGATAGCTTTTAGCGTGCAGGCACAACCCATCGATGTGCTCAACGACCGCACGCAACTCTTGCAATTTTTCAACCGCCGTGCTGCGGGTGACACCGATGCCAGGCGCGCGCTCGATGCCATGTTTGCGTTGCTGAATGGCAATTCGCGTTATGCTGGTGCCGACGTGCTTTGGGTAACGGACTTCCGCATTCCTTTGCCGCCACCAACGTATTTTCAGCAAATAGAGCGTTTGAGGCATGAAGGCACCCGCTTTTATGGGTTGCAACTTGGCATAGCTGAAAATCATTGGTTGCCTTATTTTGATGAAATGTTCAAGATAGAGGACATCAAAATGGAGGTGCGGTAACTTTTACGCCTTTGTGATGTAGCAAAACTGTAATGAGGCGCGTCTGATAGGTATAAGCAACTGTCCAGACCTGTTTTGCATAGGAAACGACCTCTGCTGATTGTATGACACAATTTTGAACATAGACTTAAATGAACAAAACCACCCTATTGACACTATTATTGCCTTTTTCGCCCCTCGTGGCAGTGTATGGTCAGAGCAATTATACCATAAAAGGCACATTGTGCGACTCCTTGACCCGTCAGCCAGAGGCATACGCCACGGTGCGACTGCTCGGAGTGCCGTCAATGAAGCCGCTGAAAGCTAACACCACACAGCTTGATGGCAAATTCAGCATTACTGCTTCAAAGCCTGGAAAATACGTGCTTGAGCTTATGTCGATTGGCAAGGCTCCCGTACGCCGGCAGATAACGTTGGCAGCAGATAAACGTGTGGTTGATACTGATACGCTGTACATTAAGGAATACAACTCTACTTTAGGGGTAGCAACCGTGACGGCACAACGCCCATTGGTTAAGGCCGAACTGGACAAACTGACGTATTCGATAGCAGATGACCCTGATGCTAAAACCAACACGGTGCTTGAAATGTTGCGCAAGGTGCCGATGGTGACGGTTGATGGTGAGGATAACATCAAGGTGAATGGAAATGCCAGCTTTAAGGTGTATGTCGACGGCAAGCCCAACCAAATGATGAGTGCCAATCCGTCTATGATATTCAAAGCTTATCCGGCTTCGGCTATTCAAAAGATAGAGGTTATTACCAATCCTGGTGCAAAATATGATGCCGAGGGGGTGGCTGGTGTGCTTAATATCATAACCAACACCAAGACTTCGACGTCGGGCTATACCGTGACGGCAAATGCTTCGATTGGTAATCGTGGCGAAATGGGGTCGTTGATGGGAATGGCACAGTTTGGCAAATTCATGATTTCGGCACACTATGGTGCGGGGTATCACGATCAACCTAATACCACTACTAACGTTGAACGCGAATTGTATGGCGAAAATGACAGTCATTTGTTGAAATCGGACACGGAATCGTCGTCGCACGGCATTTTTCAGTTTGGTAACCTCGACGCCAGTTATGAATTTACTAAAAAGGACTTGTTGAGTGTGTCGGCCGGCATTCATGGTTGGAATGGGCGTAACAACAATACTTCGCTGAACCAGATGTTTAGGGTTGACGGATTGCCTTATTACAGCTATCATGTGGCATCGAAAACAAAGAGCCTGTATCGCAGCATAAACGCTTCGGCCGATTACCAGCACGCTTTTACTGATGATACCAAACTGACCATGTCATACCGCTACGACAATAGTCCGCAAACGACAAAGGTAAAGACGTGGAATGACCAGTTGACCAATCTGCCCGAAAACTTTGGTTTGAAGGATCTTGACACAGACCCGGACAATTTGTCGTACGAACATACGGCGCAGGTGGATTTTACCACGCCTTTAGACAAAAAGAAAACCCACACACTGGCAACGGGCGTGAAGTATATTCGTCGTGTCAACCGAAGCAACAGTGTGGAGTATTCGCGCCCAGCTGGTAGTGATGCCGACATGCAACTTGACGAGGATCGCTCATTGCGCTACCGCCATACGGGTAACATTGCCGCCGCTTATCTGGAATATAACTTGAAAAAGGGCAAGTGGACCGCAATGGCCGGAAGCCGATATGAGTATTACAAGGTAGATGTGAGCTATCCCGATGGTAAGCGCGAGGCTTTTGGCACACACATGAGCGATTGGGTGCCTTCGATAAGTGCCGGTTTTAATTTGAGCGACAGCAAAATGTTGAAGGCTGGATATAATATGCGTATAGGACGTCCGGACATTAGCTATCTCTCACCTTATAAGGTGTCTTATTCGCCTGAGGCAGTAACGTATGGCAATCCAAACTTGAAGAGTGAAAAATCACATAATCTGGATTTAACTTATAGCATGTTTGGTCCAAAACTCACGTTTAATGCGTCACTCAACTATTCATTCTCCAACAATGGTATGGTGTCGTATAGTTTTGTTGATGAGAATGGTGTGGCCAACACCACTTATGGCGGATTTCAACATTCAAAGATGACGATGCTGTCAACCTATATTAACTGGACTGTTGTTAAGGGTACTACAATCAATCTGAACGCTTCGGCAAGTTATTCTGATTATAAGGCCCATGTGTTGGGTAGTCATAATTCTGGTTTTTCAGCAAACTTGTGGGGCGGATTGCAGCAAACGATGCCGTGGAAACTCAAACTTGGTCTTTGGCTCGGCGGCAACACACGTCAGGTTACCTTGCAGGGAAAGGCTCCAGGCTTCTTTTTCTATAGTCTGAGCTTGAGTCGTTCATTCTTGAAGGAGGACCGCTTGGGCATCAATTTGCGAGCTGGCAACTTTATCGGACGTTATACTCACTTCCGTACCTCAACTGTCACTAATCAAATGCGCTATGTTTCAGATACCCGCAATGACATGATGCGTTTGAGCATTGGCGTAAGTTACCGCCTTGGCTCACTGAAGTCGGGGGTGAAGAAGGTGGACCGAAGCATCGAAAATGATGACGTGATGCGAACCGGAAATGGTTCGGGCGCAAGCGGAGACGCTAATGCAGGAGGCGGACAACAATAACCGATGCAAAGACTTATTGCATACAACAAAGGCGTGTTTCGTGATGATGCGAAACACGCCTTTGTTATGGGTATATAACCCTTTGTAAGGGCGAAGTGTTATGGTATCAAGAACTCAATCTCCTCGGGCATGATGCCGATGTTGATGGATTGGGCGTGGCCATGGTATGTGCGGCCGTCAAAACTCAGGGGGGCATGGCCGAGCTTTGTAAATTCGACATGGCGGGTGCGCCACACTTTTACGCCGCGGTGACTCAGGAAACGTCCTGTGAACAGCAACCACAGTCCATGAAATATCTGAAATATGGCAGGCTTTGATACAAGCGTGATGTCAAGCAGGCCATTGTATGGCACAGCACTTGGCGTTTGTCCGTATCCGTGTGCCGAACCGATGCAAATGCTCATGGCGCTTTGCTCAATGTGCTCGCCGCTCATGTCAAATACGTATCTGAAATTCATGCGTTGGAACAATAGCAGCAGTGCAGAGAAAAAGTATGAGATGGTTTTGAAACCGAACCAGTTGCTTGTCTTACGTTTCAAATTTGTGATGGACGATGCAACGCCAAGGTTAACACAATCGAGAAAGTATAGCAGTTTGTTTTGACCGTCGGCATCGGCTATTTGAATTGTGCCAACATCAACCTTGCGGGTGTGCTGAAATATTAAGGCATCTATTGTATTTTTGTAATCATCGGTGTGCATGCCCCAAAATTTGGCGAAGTCATTGCCAAAGCCGTTGGGTATGACGCCAAGCACTGGGTGTTTGCCCGATGGCGACGCTGTAGACATAATGCCGCAAATGGCGTGGTTAAGGGCCGAATCGCCGCCGACAATAATGATGGTGGCGTAACCGGTACGCGTCATCATGGCAGCCAATCGTTCAACCGAACCTGCTCCCTCGCTTTGCACGTAGTCAAAGTTGACGCCTTTCTCTTCAAGATATTGGCGTATCTTCTTCCAACGCTTTTGTGTATGGGCAGAGCCCTCTTTCGGGCAGTATATGATGCCCCATGAATTTGCTGGCATAGTTAGTTAAATGTTGATGTACGTGTTGAGTTAGTGAAAGGGCTTATTATAAATCGGTGATGTTGATGTTAACGGCTTCTTCAGCTTTAAGCCAATGAATTTCGATGCCACGGCGCTCCATGCCCCTGAACCATGTCATTTGCCGTTTGGCAAACTGATGTATGGCTATTTCGAGTTGTCTGAACATTTCGTCATAGCTGAGCTGGTTTATGGCATATAGTGTAAGATATTTGTATTCGAGTCCGTAGTATATCAAATCATCAGGCTGAATGCCTTCGGCAAGCAGATGCCTTATTTCGTCTACCATACCGGCGTCAAGACGTTGCTTGAGACGTTGGGTAATGCGCTTGCGGCGTGTATCGCGGTCCACATCGATACCAATGTTATATGATGTGAGGGTGGGAAATGGACGGTCGTCTATGGGTGTGTGTTTGTAGTATTCAGCAATTTCAATGGCTCTGATTGCACGTTGTGCAGAATCGACGTCCGTAGAGTTGTGCAACACCTTGTATTGGCTCAAAATTTGCGTCAACTCATCGAGCGTTTTGTCTTTCAAACTTTCTCGCAACAGAGGGTTCTGTGGCACTGGCGACAGGCGGTAGCTGCGCAGAATGCTTTCAAGGTATAGGCCCGTACCTCCACACACAATCACCCGTTTGCCTCGTGAGCGAATGTCATTGTAGGCTTTGAGAAAGTCCTGCTGATATTCAAACACATTGTATTTTGTGCCTGGTTCGACAATATCAATCAAGTGGTAAGGAATTTGCTTGCCATTGATGGTATAGTCATCAAGGTCTTTGCCTGTGCCGAGGTCCATGCGTCGATATACCTGTCGGCTGTCGGCACTGATAATTTCGGCATCGAGCCGTTCGGCCAATTTTACGGCAACGCTTGTTTTGCCTGAGGCTGTGGGGCCAAGTATTGTTATGATGTCCACTGTGTGTTATTTGCTGTTTACTTATTGTTATTGCAAAGATAGCGCAAGGTGAGAGCAGAACGTCAAGCTTGCTTGTTCGTTATGCCGAGCCGCAGCCTATCTTATGCAAAGATAGTGCAAGGCGAGAGCAGAACGTCAAGTTTGCTTGTTCGTTATGCCGAGCCGCGGCCTATCTTATGCAAAGATACTAAATGCGGGCAACTGGCGGGCCATGCTGGTGTAAAAAAATAGCCGCCACTAAGCGTAGAGCTTAGTGGCGGCTGTTAAAGGTCTAAGTTTCTGAACTTAAAGCAACGGATTAGCCGTTAACCTTAGCCATGTGGGCGATGAGTTCGAGAACCTTGTTAGAGTAACCGATTTCGTTGTCGTACCAGCTGATAACCTTAACGAAAGTATCAGTGAGGTAAACACCGGCGTTAGCATCGAAGATAGAAGTGTTAGTGCAGCCGAGGAAGTCGCTTGATACAACAGCGTCTTCAGTGTAGCCGAGTACACCCTTCAATTCGCCTTCTGAAGCTTCCTTCATAGCAGCGCAGATATCTTCCTTAGTGGCGGGCTTTGCGAGGTTTGCAGTCAAGTCAACTACAGAAACGTCCAAAGTCGGAACACGCATAGAGATACCAGTCAACTTACCGTTGAGTTCGGGGATTACCTTACCTACAGCCTTAGCAGCACCAGTAGTAGAAGGGATGATGTTGCCGCTGGCAGCACGACCACCGCGCCAGTCCTTCAAAGAGGGACCGTCAACAGTCTTCTGAGTAGCAGTAGTAGAGTGAACGGTAGTCATCAAACCGTTTACGATGCCGAACTTGTCGTTCAATACCTTAGCGATAGGAGCCAAGCAGTTAGTAGTGCAAGAAGCGTTAGATACGAACTGAGTACCCTTAACGTACTTGTCGAAGTTTACGCCGCATACGAACATAGGAGTGTCGTCCTTTGAAGGAGCTGACATAACTACGTACTTAGCACCAGCCTGAATGTGAGCCTGAGCCTTTTCCTTAGTCAAGAAGAGACCAGTTGACTCAACTACGTATTCAGCACCTACAGCGTCCCACTTAAGGTCAGCCGGGTTGCGTTCAGCAGTAACACGGATGTGGTTGCCGTTTACGATGAGCTCGCTCTTTTCAACGTCAGCCTCGATTGTGCCCTGGAATGCACCGTGCATAGTGTCGTACTTGAGCATGTATGCCAAGTAATCTACGGGGCAAAGGTCATTGATACCTACAATCTGGATGTCGCTGCGGTTCTGAGCAGCACGGAATACGAAACGGCCGATACGACCGAAACCGTTAATACCTACTTTAATCATGATGTTTAAGTTATGAATTAACTATTTGTGTGGTTAATATTTCTGTTAATGAACTCTGAGTTGGAAGCAGAAATCAGTGCTTTGCTTTCAAGGCATTGTCACTTATTTCCTTATTCCACCGCAAAAGTACAAAAACCTTTTTATTTTTGCACCATGTTTAATCATTAAATTTTCAAAAACATGAAATCGGCTTTCTTGCAAGAGTTTAAGGAGTTTGCTGTAAAGGGTAATGCCATTGATATGGCAGTAGGTGTAATTATCGGTGGCGCTTTTGGCAAAATAGTTTCTTCTATTGTCAACGACTTGTTTATGCCGCCCATTGGCTGGCTGATTGGCGGTATTGATTTTAAGGACCTGAAGTATGATTTGCCTGTTAATCCGTTGAATGAGGGTGGCGAACCTGTTAGTATTGCTTATGGCAATTTCTTGCAGACTTGTATCGACTTCATTATTATCGCATTTTGCGTTTTCATGTTGGTGCGTCTTATTATGAAGCTCTCGCGCAAGAAAAAAGAGGCTGCGCAGCCCAAGGCTCCTGCCGAACCTTCTGAGGAAGTAAAGTTGTTGCGCGAAATACGTGATGCGTTGCAGAAGTAAGTACTTATATAAATATATGTGTGAGACTTTCATGATACAACGAACCGCTGTCGTCGGCATGAATATGATTGTTCGTGCAGAGACAGCGGTTTGTTGTGTTTTGAATGTACTATATATATGGGGGGTATACGCTACATCATTACTTGATTGAGCGAGAAATTGCCCATTATTTTCGAACGGTCAACGTGTCCTCTGATACCCGGAATAGATCCCGTTTGAGTGTACTGCCACATAATATAGTCCTTCCCGTCGTTAAGGGTGGGGGAGTCGCTGCGGTATCGGGCTATCATGAAGTGGTAGTCGGTAAATTCGCCTTGCAAGTAACGGTTGTAAAAGTTGTGGTATGTGTAGAGCAAGGGCTTCTTGCCGTAGTAAGCAGTCACTTTCTCTATAAATGAGCGCAGGTCGGCAATAAAGTCCTCTGCGCTTACCGAACCACGGTGTTCAATGTCGATAATAGGCACTAAATCCTGGTTCTCGGTCTTTACCACAGAAGTCATGTTGTCAAATTGTTTCTTCCAGTCCACGTTGGGGCGGTAAAAGTGGTAACTACCTACACTCAGCCCCACGCGGCGCGCTTCGGTCAAATTGCGCTCGTAAGTGTCATCAACCAGTGAGGCTCCTTCTGTTGCTTTGAGATAAACGTACGAGATGGGTGTGCCGTTTACCACTTTGTCCCAATCGATATTGCCTTGGTAGTGCGATACGTCAATGCCTTCTTTGTACTTCGAATTGATGCGTGCGTTTGATGTACGTATAAATACGGCGGCAGCGTGCACCATACGCTTTTCGCCAATAGCTTTAACTGGCACAACGTCTGGCTCCGTAGCCACGTATGCAGCCATGCCGCGTCCGTTGTCCTTATCTTTTTTGCGTGCATGAGAAGTTGACGGTATCATGAAAGCAATAGAAAGGAGCAGGGCGCAACCGCTCAGTTTATGTATTTTATTCAGAATAGTCGATTTTATCTCCATGTTGGCAAAGTTATGAAAATAATTGCGTTATGCCAAGCAAAGATGCCTGTTGTTATGTTTATTTTACAAAACTTTGCCAGACGGGGCCTTGATTTTGAAAAAGTGAAAGGTGTTTTTAAGATGGTTGTTGGCAAATTGACGGGTTGCCGGGTATTATTATAAAGGTAGCAGTTCTCTGAATCGACGTTCGTTCTCTTGTTTCTTTTCTTCGTCAAATCCTTGTTCAGTTTGCCATGCGTTAAATGCGCGTATGGCCAAAGTGTGCATTTGGGCCTTGCCGGCATTCAGTCCGCTTAAGAAAGGGCGGTTGGGCAAGTGTGTGCGATTAAAATTTCCGTCTGCCATGTTGTCTAAAATATTCGGTTAAGTGATGTTCGCAAATGTGCTTGCATCTTGATTGCGCCGCAAAATTACGCACAAAGGGCGAATGCTGGGGGCGAAAAGTAAAAATAAAAGCGTGAATCGCACAAAGCAGACTAAAAATGTGCCAAAAGCACCCGCTTGGTAGTTTTTTTAGCCAAAACTTTTGCCTTTCGCTCCGATTGCATTAACTTTGCTGCATAAAATTATGCGCGCAGCGGCAGATTGTGGAGCGCCAGTATGGTGTGGCCGGTTGAATGTTGTGTGCAAATAGTGAAAATATTAAACTTTCAAATAAATAAGTATTCGCTATGACTATTGAAACTTGCGACTTCAAAGGCAAGAAGGTAATTGTTCGCGTGGACTTCAATGTACCTCTTGATGACAATGGTAACATCACAGACGACACCCGTATTCGTGGTGCCCTCCCCACTCTTAAGAAGGTACTCGCCGATGGTGGTTCACTCATCATTATGAGTCACATGGGCAAGCCCAAAGGCAAGGTAAACCCTAAATTCTCTCTCGGCCAGATTGTTGATGCCGTTAGCGAAAAATTGGGTGTAAAGGTACAGTTCGCTCCTGATTGTGCCAAGGCACAGGACGCTGCCGCAGCTCTCAAGCCCGGTGAAGTGCTCTTGCTCGAAAACCTCCGCTTCTACCCTGAAGAGGAAGGCAAGCCTGTAGGCATCGACAAGGAAGATCCTAAGTACGATGAGGCAAAGAAGGAAATGAAGGCCCGTCAGAAGGATTTTGCCAAGACATTGGCTTCATACGCTGACATCTACATCAACGACGCCTTTGGTACAGCACACCGCAAGCACGCTTCAACTGCTGTAATCGCTGACAACTTCGACGCTGACCACAAGGTGCTTGGCTATCTTATGGAGAAGGAAGTTCAGGCTGTTGACAATGTGTTGAGCAACATCAAGCACCCCTTCACAGCTATTATGGGTGGCTCAAAGGTTTCAACCAAGATTGGTATTATCGAGAACCTTCTCGGCAAGGTTGACAACCTCATTCTTTGCGGTGGTATGACCTACACATTCGCCAAGGCTCTGGGTGGTCATATCGGTAAGTCTATCTGCGAGGACGACAAGCTCGACGTAGCACTCGATGTAATCAAGAAGGCTAAGGAAAATGGTGTAAACCTCGTGCTTGGTACTGACTGCATTGCTGGTGATGACTTCAAGAACGATTGCAACACTCGGATTTGCCCTGCCAATGCTATTCCCGAAGGTTGGGAAGGCCTTGATGCAGGTCCCGAAACCCGCAAGGCATTTGCCAAGGTTATCGAAGATGCCAAGACTATCCTTTGGAATGGTCCTGCAGGTGTGTTCGAAATGGACAACTTCGCTGGTGGTTCAAAGGCCATTGCCGAGGCTATTGCCAAGGCTACAGCCAATGGCGCTTTCTCACTCATCGGTGGTGGCGACTCAGTAGCTTGCATCAACAAGTTCGGTATGGCCGACAAGGTATCTTACATCTCAACAGGTGGTGGTGCATTGCTCGAGGCTATCGAAGGCAAGGTGCTTCCTGGTATCGCAGCCATCAAGGGCGAGTAATATGGCATTTCGGCCAAATTGCCGTTGGGCTTACTGATGTGCAAGTGGCTTGAAACGTTGCTTTAAGTAGAGTTTAGAAGTTTAAGAGGTGGCATATATAGTATGCCTTCCTTCTAAACTTCTAAACTCTTATTCTTTTTAGGGTGGTTCTAATAATTCTGAAATAGGTATTTGTGCGCTATTGGAAGTGCAAATCACATTTCAGAATGGCAGAACTCTAAAAACAGAATTTTTAGAAACACCCTTTATACAAGTACTTTCTGTGCATGGCCGCATCGGGGAGTACACCGCTGAGGCTTGCGACCTCTACAAAAAACACGCAATATAAAGATAATCTCTAAGCATGTGCTCGGATTTAATTTTACACTGAAGGTGCATTATGGTAAAGTTGATAATCACCTGATTAGTACAATTCCATATCTGTAAAAATAGAATCCTTGCATACAATAAATACTGAAAATGAAACTTCTGACAACTCTGTTTGTGGTAATGATGGCTGTCGTTGTGTCGTGTACAGACCGAAAGCCCGCCAGCCAATTCAATTTTGGCACCGAGCCATACGACTCCGCGGCATTACATGTCGCCTTAGTCCCCAACCGTGATTGTCTCCCCATATATTATGCCGAGCGAACCGGCATTTATGACTCACTTGGTCTGCACTTGCAGATAGCCACCTATCCCTCGCAGATGGACTGCGACACCACCCTTATGGGCCGCATAGCCGATGGCGGTTGGGCCGATGGCGTGCGTATGGCGCACCATGGTGCACGTATGGCTGGCTTAAAAGTGATGTGGACAGGTTCGCAACGTTGGGAACTGTTTACATGTGGCACACTCCGACTGCGCGAGGTAAAGTCGCTCGCCGGCCGCACGGTGGGCATAGCCCGTCATTCGGCTGAAAGCGAACTGTTACGTCTTGTGCTGCAATCGGCCAAGGTGAACGCCGACAATGTATATTATCCACAAATCAACAACTTAAATCTTCGCGCCCAAATGCTGACTGGCGACCAGATAGATGCGGCCATGTTGTGCTGGCCCTATACCTCATTGGCTTACTCTGAAGGGCACAAGTGCATTTATGCCCAGCGCTTTGCCAGTTCAAAAGGTTGCTTTGTGATGAAATCCAAACGTATGGCAGACGCGCCAAAGCGTCAACAGTGGCAGCTGTTCGAAAAGGGACGCCGTATGGCACTCGACTCCATACGCATTAAGGGCCCAAAGGCATACAGCATTATCCTGCAAAAGGATTACGGATTGCCAAAGGCCGTAGCTGATACAATAAAATATTGATAGCGCGCTTGCAAAATGAAATAATGTCGCAAAGGTTATAATAGCCATAATAGTACAAAGATGAACACCCAAACTTACCAATATTTGCATAAAGATGTGATTGAGGCCTTAAAAGGCAACCATTTGCTTTTGGCCTTGCAATCGTTGCAAGGGTTGGCAGCAACCCTGAAGTCGTGGAGTGTGAAAGAGGAGGTTGACACCTTGGCCGACTCATATCAAATGATGTTAAGCTACATGGCCAAGGGGGCTGACGATCCTCAGCGCCACAAAATGTATGCAGGCTTTGTGCGCAGAGCCTACGAGCTGGCCGATGTGCTCGAAAGGGTGGGGGAACTCTCCTCCGACACATCACATTATGCTACGTGTCTGCGCACCTTGCAGCAGTTGCGTGGTGCACAATATCAGTTAGCTGATTTGTTGTCGCCCGATGCGCCAGTGCGCGACATGTTCGATGCCGTATGGCTTTCAGGCGCCTGGACAGCTGACGAGGAAATTGCTGCGGCCAATTATATGGCAGCAGACACTATCCCCGTAGAACATAAAGCACTATTGCTGAGTGCTGCCACCTTGGCTGCAATGCGCTTTTTCGATGTAGCCAAATACCGGTTGCTGCTCGACAATGCCTTGGTGCTCGATACGAAACTGCGTGTAAGAGCCTTGACGGGATTGGTCTTTGTACACATTGTTCATGCCTCGCGCTTGGCCATGTATCCCGAGGTTGAGGCGCGTCTCAAACTCATGTCTGATTTGCCCAGTTTTGTGAGCGAACTTGAGTTGTTGCAGACGCAGATGTTCTTGAGTCTGGAAACTAAACGCATTGAAAAAAGTCTGCAAAACGAAATAATTCCGCAGATGATGAAGCGCATGAAAGATTTGCGCATTGACAAGTCGCTTGGCATAGACGATATTAAGGAACGATTGGACGAAGCAGACTTTAATCCTGAATGGAACGATGACGGAACGCCCTCAAAATTAAGCGAATACATGAAGGAGTTTGTAGCATTACAACAACGTGGCGCCGACATGTATATGGGCTCGTTCAAAGTGTTGAAGCAGCGGTTCCCGTTTTTCAATATAGCTTGTAATTGGTTTTGGCCATTCACCATGAAGCACCCCGAACTGCCGGCAGGCCTTGAAAAGAACAAGCTCGTAAAACTGATGATAAACAATGCAGGGCTTTGCGATTCCGACAAATATTCGTTCTGCTTGATGGCTCTGCAGTTGCCGCTTGATGCCGGTTCCGACAAGGCTGCAAAAATGCAAGAGAGCCTGGCAGACATCGATTTGCCAGCTCCCATGGAGCGTGATGCCGTAGAGCGTTACAAAGATGAGTTGCGCTCTTATGTACAAGGCTTTTACCGCTTTTGCAATTTGTACATACATCGCGAGGCTTTTGTCAATCCGTTCCAACGCAATCTCTTTATAGCCGATTACAGTCCGTTCGACCACATTATGAACGACGAGGAACTGCTTGTACGCATGGCCGACTTTGCGTTCAAAGACAAGTCATACGACCTTGCGCGCAGTTTGTACGAGCGTGTGCCGGTTGGTGCGCGTACCAATGGCCTGCTGCAGAGGCTTGGCTATTGTTACGAGCAAGTGGCCGATTTTGTACGTGCCCGTGCACTTTACGAACAGGCCAATGCGCTCAAGCCACAATCAGATTGGACACTTCGTCATTTGGCCGTTTGCAACCGCAATGCCGGCGACTACGAAGAGGCCCTGTCGTGTTACAACGACTTGGCTGAAATGCAGCCCGAAGATGCAGCATTGGCGTTGCGCCAAGCCGAATGTCTGATTTATTTGCAACGTTACGACGAGGCGTTCAAATATCTGTTCAAAGCCAATTATTTGGCTCCTCAGTCAGGCAATTCAGAGCGTGCTTTGGCATGGTGTTCATTGCTGACAGGTAAATATGAACAAGCTGAAAAATATTACACCAAAGTGCTGGCCAACCAACCCACACCAACTGACTTTCTTAATGCAGGTCATGCAGCCTGGCTCGGAGGCAATCTGCCTCTGGCGGTAACGCGCTACAAACGGGCTTTGCCACACGACAACGCCTTGCACTTCCTCGACGATGACAAGGCTATGTTGCTTAAGGCCGGACTGTCTGAGGCCGACTTGGCCATGATGACTGACCTTGTAGCAAACTGATGCACTCCCCAATATTAAAACGACTTTATGAACAAGCTATATTTACTTATACTTAGTCTTTTTAGTCTGTGTGTAAATGCTCAAAATCAAGGTAGTATAGAGCATTACTTCATGCAACCCTTTAATAATAACAACGCGGTTGTAGCCCCATCGGCACGTGTTTCTGTCAGTCGGCTAAATGCCAAACGTGCCCTTGTTTGGCAAGCTTGGTGTAAGGCAAACAAGGCGGCAGCATACCATCTGCCGGCTACTGATAGTCTTGGGAGCACGACCGACAAATGGCTGTTGCCCGACACGCTTGAGCCGCATGCCGTCATGCCGTTCTATTATGGCAGCAAGGGCAGCAAGCCCGAGGCAGGTTATCCCCTTTACGTCTATCTGCATGGTTCGGGTCCTAAGCAGCAAGAGTGGCAAACCGGACTGATACTCGCCAAGCGCTTTGCCGATGCCCCTTCGCTGTATTTCATTCCGCAAATACCCAACGAGGGCGAATGGTACCGATGGTGGCAGCGCAGCAAGCAAGTGGCGTGGTCCAACTTGCTGCGCGAGGCAATGCTCTCGCCCGATGTCAATCCTAACCGCTTGTATGTGTTTGGCATATCCGAGGGCGGTTATGGGTCGCAACGTCTGGCTTCGTTCTATGCCGACTATTGGGCTGCAGCGGGGCCGATGGCTGGTGGCGAACCCTTGAAGAATGCACCAGTTGAAAATTTGGAGAACATCGGCTTTTCGTTTCGCACAGGTGCCAACGATGTCGGTTTTTATCGCAACCGGCTGACTGGTTATACCAAGGAGGCGCTCGACAGCATGGAAGCCCTTTATCCTGCCGGCTTCAGACACAAAGTTGAACTCATACCCGGACGCCAGCATTTTATCGACTATTCAGTCACCACACCGTGGTTGTCGCATTTTACACGAAATCCACACCCCAAGCATTTTATATGGGAGGATTTTGAAATGGACGGCCTGCATCGTACGGGTTTTTACAATATTAAGGTAAACAAACGCCCGGCAGCCGAATGCCGCACACGCTATGATGTAAACATCGCTGCAAACGAGGTAAATATTGTAGTAGAAGATGTGCACTACACCACCGTGGAGCGTGACCCTGTATATGGTATCGAATTAAAATTTTCCCGTCATTACACACCAGCCCGGGGCGGCAGTTTCACACTCTATCTTGACGAGCATCTGGTTGATTTGTCCCAGCCTGTCAAGGTGCTAGTAAATGGCAAAACCATTTGCGAGCGCCGTTTGCGGCTTGACGTGAAAAACATGGTGCAATCGCTTGCCACCTATTTTGACCCCGAGCGCATTTATCCCGCAGCTGTCGAGGTGGTTTATTAGGGTGATGGCAGTGTAGGCAAGTGTATGTGGTGCTTGCACAAGTCTGTGTGCACTCCCTTAATTTATAAAATGTAAAACTGTCTGCACTCTGCACTTTTGCTATTTAACTCATTGATATTCAATACAAAAAGTAGTGTGGACAACTCTACACTTCGTCTGCACTTTATCTGCACTTATCTGCACTTTGTTTGCACGCTTCGTGAGTGTCAGTGCGAGTGCAGACAGCCATCGTATGCCACATTGTGCTTGCGGCTTTTGTGTAACGGGCGGCAGACTTTTCAGTCGGAGAAACAGGCAAACCGCTCTCCCGTAACTCTACAAACGTAGTGGCACGACTGTATGCCACGCGACATATTACCTGTGCAATCATATTTGCACTTTAAGGTAGATGTGGCTTGCCATAGTGTAGACGGGTAGTGCAGATGCAGTGTAGACAAAGTGTAGGTAGTGTCTACACACTTAAAACATTTGAAAATCAATTAGTTAGACCGTAAAAGTGTAGAGTGTAGACAAATTGCACGAAAAAACATGACGCGCGTGCGCGCGAGGCTAACACCCTTTTATTCAAAGATGGACAACACAACAATTACTTACGAGGGCATACAATTAACGGTCAGCATAAAGGCTGTCAAGGCATTACGCATGGTGGTACGCCGTGATGGTAGTGTGTCGCTGGTTGTGCCCCTGTGGTGCGACAAAAACAAAGTCATGGACTTTTTGAACGACAAAAAAGATTGGCTGCGAAATGCCGTGGCAAAATCAAAACAGCGTTTAGAAAAGCAAAAGGACTATTGGTTCCACGATTATGCAGAGGGCGAGTTGTTCACCTACTTAGGCAACCGTTACCCACTTCATTACCGCTTGACAGAAAAAGGGGGACCGCAAGCAGAACTAAAAGATGGTCAGCTTGTAGTGAGCTCGTCGCGCTGGCTCACACCGCAGCAAGCCATGTTGGTAATCAATGCGTGGTATGCAAAACAGTTCAAAACGCTTGTCAAGAGTTATCTTGCCTATTGGCTTCCACGTATGAATGAAGCGCCACTTTCGGTTGTGCGCTACAAGGTTATGAAGTCGCGTTGGGGCAGTATGATGCCAGCCTCACGTGTCGTGTGTTTTAATTTTAACCTTGTGTTTTACCCTGAGCGGTGTCTTGAAATGGTCGTAGTACACGAGTTGTGCCACCTCAAGGAGCCTTCGCACAACCGCCATTTTCATGAATTGATGGCCAGTTATTTGCCTGACTACAAGGCAAGGGCACTTATATTAAAGGAAAACTGAAGAAATATGCGTCTATATGTCTAAAAATCAGGACTATAAAAAATCTCTTGTATAGCGTGTATGGCCCTAAAACTTGCATCTGCATTCGTTTCTGTTTGCTGTTTTTTGTCTTTATATGGGCAAATATCATTAAATATAATGAAACCGATGTAAAAGGATATTTGTATATTTGACCGCAAATCACTTGTGTTATTCAACAAAAGAAGAATGCTATGAAACGAATATTACAACTTTTGACGGCCGTGATGTCATTAAGCATCATGGGGACGGTGCAAACTTGGGCGGAATTTAGTTTGTCGTCAGATAGTGCTGCGCTTGCGGCAGAGAGCTATCCGCGTCGTATGGTGATGGAGGAAGCCACTGCCACATGGTGTGGCTGGTGTCCTCAGGGCATTGTGGCCATAGATGGCCTTAAACGCGATTTTCCCGACAACTTTTTAGCCATCGCTATACACGGAAATGGGGATAAAATGGCGTATGTTGACGAATATGGCTTGCAGGTTAATAGTTATCCTTCAGCCTTTCTCAATCGTCAAAGTACGTCAGTGAGCTATTCGTGGCTAAAACGACAAATAGAAAAGGCCGGACTGACAACTGATAAAATGGTGCGCATTGACAGCGTAACCTATGTTGAGGCCGATGAGACCTATAAAGTGTACACTACCACACGTGTGGCCAATTTATTGGAAAATGCACAACTGCGCTTGGTGTATGTGGTGACAGAGGATAGTGTGGGGCCTTATAAACAAACGAACAATTTTGCTGGTGAAAGTGATGAGATGGGTGGATTTGAGAACTTGCCAACAAAGGTGGAAATGCTGTATTCGGATGTTGCGCGCTTCATTTATCCCAATTGTAACGGGCTGGAGGGTAGTGTACCATCAACGTTGGAGGCCTGCAAAGATTATGCTTACGCGGCAAACGTATCTGCAAACTTTAATTGTGACGACTATGGAAAGTTGCAACTCACGGTGATGCTCTACGATGCTGCCACAAATACCATCGTGAATGCGGATCGTATGCCATTGCCTAAGCGCACCGATTTGGATAAAATGCTGACTATTGATATGGGGCAAGAACCTGGTACGCTGAAGGAGAAGTTGGGCAATGATTTGTACAAGGTGCGTAATTTAGTTGTTAGTGGTAAGATTAATGGTGATGATTTGGCTACGCTCCGTGATATGGTGGGGTGTACTGACAATAAAACGCCCAAACTTGCAAATTTGGATTTAAGTGCAGCGCAGATAGTAAAAGGTGGTGTCTATATGGAAGACTATGAGCTAAATATAGATGATTATTTGCCAGATAATGTCTTTGAATTCGCAGTGTCTTTGCGCTCTATTGCTGTTCCGGGTACATTGCGTTCTATTGGTTATGCGGCGTTTCAAGATACTTATTCGTTACGTGAGGTAACCCTTAATGAAGGATTGGAGAAAATAGACACTTGGGCATTTGCTTCTTGGAACGTAGAAAGTTCTCTTGAAAAAATAAATATCCCGTCTACGGTGAGGTCGTTTGAGGGTACGACATTTGCTTCTTGCTACAAACTGAAAGATCTTGTATTTCATTCAGATAATCCTTATTATACGTTCGATGGAAAAGCTGTATACACGAAAGACTACGGGCAAATAGTGCATATTCTCCCTTCTTATGCAGGTGTGTTGTCTTTGCCAGATGCGTGCCGCACGGTGCAGTGGAGCTCTCTCCGTTCGGGTAAGTTAAAGGGCTTTGTGGGTAAAAATGTAATAGAAATAGGTGGGCATGCTTTTGCTGACCTGTGGAGTGCAGATTATTTGGCTTTTGGTAGTAAATTAAAAAGAGTAGGAATTGGTCCGTTTAGCTATGCGCGACTAAATAGATTGTATTTGGGGTGTCATGACATACCTGATGGTGAGTATGTTGATTATGTTGATGGTGTATATAGTGATTATTGGGACGCTTATAAAAATGTTACACTCTATGTGCCACGTGATGCTGTTGACAAATTTCAGAAGCATCGTGTGTGGGGCATGGCTAAAGAGGTGTTACCTATCGAAGATACGGAATTTGCCTATCTTGCCAACACGGAACTTGATGCGGTGGACGAGGTCGAGACTTCGTCAACGGCTATGCCACATAGCATATATTCACCCACAGGTGTGAAGCTCAACAGGCCAATAAAAGGCTTGAATATTGTTGACGGCAAAAAGGTGATGGTGAAGTAAAGCGCGAACTCTATGTGCCAACCCTTAAATCCGCTATTTGTTTAGGAACGAATGGTGAGCGGATTTAAGGGTTGGCTGCGTGTGATGCCCATGTTTTAGGGGTAGAGTAGGCGGGGTTAGGCTCTTTTTACGAAACGTTGTGTACTTAATTGCGCGAACCTTCGCAGAGTTGTAACTTTTTTCGTATCTTTGCCCACAAAACCAAAGAATTCGGCGAATGGAACCTTTGAAACATGAGTGCGGTGTAGCCATGGTGCGATTACTCAAGCCGCTCTCTTATTATGAAAAGAAATATGGCACGTGGATGTACGGCTTGAACAAGCTGTATTTGCTGATGGAAAAGCAGCATAACCGCGGTCAAGAAGGTGCGGGGCTGGCATGCGTGAAAATGCAAGCGGCTCCAGGTGAGGAGTTTATGTTTCGGCAACGCGGCCTTGGCGGCGGAGCCATTCAAGAGATTTTTGGTAACGTACATAAGGAATTAGCTGATTTCACAAGCGAACAATTGCATGACGCGGACTTTGCAGCCCGTTATGTTCCGTTTGCTGGCGAAATATATATGGGCCACCTCCGGTATTCGACTACTGGCAAGAGTGGCCTTTCGTATGTCCACCCGTTTTTGCGCCGCAGCAACTGGCGCGCCAAGAATTTGTGTATCTGCGCCAACTTCAACATGACAAACGTGATGGAGATATTCAACGAGATAGCTGTGAAAGGCCAACACCCGCGTATGGTGTCGGATACATATATCTTGCTTGAACAACTCGGTCACCGCCTTGACCGCGAGAGCGAACGCTGCTTTGTTGAGGCTAAGAAGTTGGGACTCGAAAATATGGACATCACGCGCTATATTGAGGACAATATCAACCTGTGCAACGTGCTGAAAAAGGCTGCACCCGTGTGGGACGGCGGCTATGTGTTGTGTGGCGTGACCGGTTCGGGTGAGATGTTCACCATGCGCGACCCTTGGGGCATACGTCCTGCGTTCTATTACAAAGATGACGAATTGATGGTTGTAGCCTCAGAACGTCCTGTCATACAAACGGCTTTGGACGTGGAGGCTGACATGGTGCATGAACTGCAGCCTGGTCAGGGTATCTTTATGAATAAATGCGGCGAAGTGCGTACCGAACAAGTAATTGAGGCTAAAAAGTATGCTGCTTGTTCGTTTGAGCGCGTGTACTTCAGCCGTGGCTCGGACAAGGATATCTATAATGAACGCAAAGAGCTCGGCCGTACCTTGGTTGAACCTATATTGAAGGCTGTCAACAATGAGTTGGACAATACCGTGTTTGGCTATATTCCTAATACAGCTGAGGCCGCCTATTACGGCATGCTGCAGGGTTTTAACGAATATCTTAACCAACAGAAGGCAGAAGATATTGAAAGGCTCGGTGCAAATGTCACACACAAAAAGCTGCACGAAATATTGTCGCGCCGTATCCGCGCTGAAAAGGTGGCATGGAAGGATATCAAGATGCGCACATTCATAGCTGAGGGCAATTCGCGCAATGATTTGGCTGCTCATGTTTATGACATCACTTATGGTTCGGTGCGTCCGGACGTTGATAATCTTGTGGTAATAGACGACAGCATTGTGCGCGGTACGACACTGCGTGAGAGCATCATACGCATCATGGACCGTTTGCACCCGCGTCGCATAGTAGTGGTAAGCTCGTCGCCACAGGTGCGCTACCCCGACTATTATGGTATTGACATGGCGCACATGGAGGAGTTTATAGCCTTCCGCGCAGCCATAGAACTGCATAAGGAACGTGGCATTGAGGCACGTTTGGACGTTATATATCAGCGCTGCAAGGCACAACTGAATTTGCCCAAAGAGCAGGTGGTGAACTATGTGCGCGATGTGTACGAACCATTCACCTCGGAGGATATATCTGAGAAAATGGCCGAAATGCTCCGCCCCGAAGGTGTAACAACCGAAATACATATTGTGTATCAAAGTATTGAAGGGCTGCATAAGGCTTGTCCGCATTCACCGGGCGATTGGTATTTCTCTGGTCATTATCCGACGCCTGGAGGCAACAAGCGTGTGAATGAAGCCTTTGTGAATTTCTACGAAAACTCTTATAAAACGAAATAGTACAGATGTTTGCCGGTAACGCAGTGCTGATTGTGCCGGTAATCTATGCATACTCTACTTATAAATCTACATCAACTCAATAATATGCGTAACGTAACACTTGTTCTTGACGACGGAACCAAATTTCATGGTAAGTCGTTTGGTTATGAAGCTCCTGTAGCAGGCGAAGTGGTTTTCAACACAGCCATGATGGGTTATCCCGAAAGTTTGACAGACCCTTCGTATGCAGGACAGCTCATGACTCTTACATATCCGCTTGTGGGCAATTATGGTGTGCCACCTTTCACAATCGGTGATGATAAATTGGCCACTTACATGGAGAGTGACCGCATTTATGCTTCGGCTATTATCGTGAGCGATTATAGCGAGCAGTACAGTCATTGGAATGCTGTGGAAAGTTTGGGGGACTGGCTGAAACGCGAAAAGGTGCCAGGCATTACGGGCATCGACACGCGTGAACTTACCAAAGTGTTGCGTGAACATGGTGTGATGATGGGTAAGATATTGTTTGATGATGAGCCCAACAACGTTCCTACGGCAGAGTATGAGGGAGTTAATTATGTGGCTAAAGTGTCATGCAAGGAAATCATTCGTTACAACGAAGGCGAGAACCGCAAGAAAGTGGTGCTCGTTGACTGTGGCGTGAAGAATAACATCATTCGTTGCTTGATAAAGCGCGGGGTAGAGGTTATTCGTGTGCCTTGGAACTACGATTTCAATGACATGGAATTTGATGGCCTGTTCCTGGCAAATGGTCCTGGCGACCCGGACACTTGTGTGGAGGCAGTCGAGAATATTCGCAAGTTCTTGAACAATCCGGTTGTACGTCCTTGCATGGGTATTTGTATGGGTAATCAGTTGCTGTCGAAGGCCGCAGGTGCCAGCATCTACAAGTTGAAGTATGGACACCGCAGTCACAACCAGCCAGTGCGCATGGTTGGCACAAACCGTTGCTTCGTTACATCGCAAAACCACGGCTATGCAGTAGACAATCGTACACTGCCTGCTGAATGGGAACCCTACTTTGTCAATATGAATGATGGCTCGAACGAGGGTGTGCGCCACAAGACCAATCCTTGGTTCTCGGCTCAGTTCCACCCAGAGGCTTGTTCCGGTCCTGTTGATACGGAATTCCTTTTTGACGAGTTTGTAAAGTTGCTGAATAAATAATATATCCAAAGGGTGAAATAGTGCTGGGGCAGTAACCTGCTGCATTCATGGTAGTGTGGTAGCCTCAGAGTATGCTCACCATCGAAATATCCAAGCTATGACTACAATAAAGAAAGTTCTCCTTCTCGGTTCGGGCGCACTTAAAATTGGTGAGGCTGGCGAGTTTGACTATTCAGGTTCGCAGGCCCTCAAGGCTCTGAAAGAGGAGGGTATCGAAACAATACTTATCAATCCGAACATTGCCACGGTGCAAACTTCGGAGGGCGTGGCAGACCGTATCTACTTTTTGCCGGTAACACCTTACTTTGTTGAGCGCGTAATCGAAAAGGAACGTCCCGAAGGCATCATGTTGGCATTTGGCGGACAAACCGCTCTTAACTGCGGTGTAAAACTCTTTGAAAGCGGTGTGCTCGAGAAGTACAATCTCAAGGTGCTTGGCACACCGGTACAGGCCATCATGGATACGGAGGACCGTGAACTGTTTGTTGAGAAGTTGAACGAAATCAACGTTAAGACAATCAAGAGCGAGGCTTGCGAAAATGTAGAGCAGGCTCGCAAGGCCGCTGCCGAATTGGGCTATCCTGTCATTCTGCGTGCCGCCTACGCTTTGGGCGGACTTGGATCGGGCTTCTGCGACAATGAGGAAGAACTCGACAAATTGGCTGAAAAGGCTTTCTCTTTCTCACCACAGGTGCTTGTAGAGAAGAGCTTGAAGGGTTGGAAAGAAGTGGAATATGAGGTTGTACGCGACCGCTTTGACAACTGTATTACAGTTTGTAATATGGAGAACTTCGACCCGTTAGGCATTCATACGGGTGAGAGTATTGTGATTGCGCCTTCGCAGACGCTGACAAACTCTGAATATCACAAGCTGCGCGAACTCTCTATCCGCATTGTACGTCATGTGGGCATTGTGGGTGAGTGTAACGTGCAATACGCTTTCGACCCCAACAGCGAGGATTATCGCGTAATCGAGGTTAATGCCCGTTTGTCGCGCTCTTCGGCTTTGGCATCAAAGGCTACTGGTTACCCCTTGGCTTTTGTGGCTGCTAAATTGGGCTTGGGCTACGGCTTGTTCGACTTGAAGAACTCTGTAACCAAAACAACTTCGGCTTTCTTTGAGCCGGCATTGGACTATGTGGTATGTAAAATACCGCGTTGGGACTTGGGCAAATTCCATGGCGTAGACCGCGAACTTGGTTCGTCAATGAAGTCTGTTGGCGAGGTTATGGCCATCGGCCGCACCTTTGAGGAGGTTATCCAGAAGGGCTTGCGCATGATTGGTCAGGGCATGCATGGCTTTGTTGATAACAAGGAACTCAAGATTGACAATGTGGACGAGGCTTTGAAAGAGCCTACCGACAAGCGTATCTTTGTTATTGAAAAGGCATTCAATGCAGGTTACACCATCGATCAAATTCATGAATTGACAAAGATTGACCGTTGGTTCTTGCAGAAGCTTTATAAAATACATGAGACGGATAGGGAACTGCATGCTTGCACCTCAATCAATGTGCTCGACAACGAATTGTTGCGTAAGGCAAAGGTGCAGGGCTTTACCGATTTCCAGATAGCTCGTGCCGTAGGCATGGAGAAGGAGATGGACATCGAAAAGGCCATTCTTGCAGTACGTGCACGTCGTAAGCAGGCCGGCATTCTGCCCGTTGTAAAGCAGATTGATACTCTTGCAGCCGAATATCCCGCTCAGACCAATTACTTGTATCTGACATATAGTGGCATTGCTCACGACATTCGATTTGAAAATGACAAGCGCTCGGTTGTTGTGCTCGGTTCGGGTGCATATCGCATTGGTTCGTCTGTAGAGTTTGACTGGTGTGGTGTGCAGGCACTCAATACTATCCGCAGGGAGGGCTATCGCTCAATCATGATCAACTACAACCCCGAGACTGTGTCGACGGACTATGACATGTGCGACCGACTCTACTTTGATGAGCTGACATTTGAGCGTGTAATGGATATTCTCGACTTAGAGTGTCCTTATGGCGTGATTGTGAGCACGGGAGGTCAGATTCCGAACAACTTGGCCATGCGCCTCGATGCTGAGAATATCAACTTGCTTGGCACACAAGCTAAATATATTGATAATGCAGAGGACCGTGAGAAATTCTCTGAAATGTTGAACCGCATCGGTGTTGACCAGCCTGAGTGGAGCGCGTTGACTTCGATGGACGATATCCAGCACTTTATTGAGCGTGTTGGTTTCCCCGTGTTGGTGCGTCCGTCGTATGTGCTATCGGGTGCAGCTATGAACGTGTGCTCAAATCAGGAGGAACTCGAGCGCTTCTTGAAGTTGGCTGCCAATGTGTCGAAAAAGCACCCTGTGGTTGTGAGCCGCTTCATGCAGCACGCCAAGGAAGTAGAAATGGATGCTGTAGCCAAAGATGGCGAAATCATTGCATACGCCATATCTGAGCATATCGAATTTGCAGGTGTGCACTCTGGTGATGCTACAATTCAGTTCCCACCGCAGAAACTTTATGTTGAAACGGCACGTCGCATCAAGAAGATTTCAAAGCAAATTGCCAAGGAACTCCATATTTCTGGTCCATTCAACATTCAGTATCTGGCCCGCGAAAACGATATCAAGGTTATTGAGTGTAACTTGCGTGCATCGCGTTCGTTCCCGTTCGTGAGCAAGGTGCTTAAAATCAACCTCATAGAGCTGGCTACACGTATTATGCTCGGCTTGCCGGTTGAAAAGCCTGCAAAGAGTTTGTTCGACCTCGATTATGTAGGTGTCAAGGCATCGCAGTTCTCATTTAACCGCTTGCAGAAGGCCGACCCCGTGTTGGGTGTCGATATGGCTTCGACAGGCGAAGTAGGTTGCTTGGGCGAGGATTCGCGTTCGGCATTGCTTAAGGCCATGTTGTCTGTAGGTCAGCGTGTGCCCGAAAAGAATATTCTGCTTTCAACAGGTGATGGCAAGCAAAAGGCCGAAATGTTGGCTGCTTGTGCTATGCTGCGTGACCATGGTTACAAATTGTTCGCCACACCGGGTACAAGCCGCTATCTTGACGAAAACGGCATAGAAAACACTTTGGTGCATTGGCCCAGCGAGGAAGGACAACAGCCTCAGGCACTCGACATGTTGCACAATAAGGACATCGATATGGTGGTAAATGTGACCAAGAACTTGTCGACGGGTGAATTGAGCAATGGTTACAAGATACGTCGTGCTGCTATCGACTTGAACATTCCTTTGATAACCAATGCCCGATTGGCATCGGCTTTCATCTACGCTTTCTGCATACAGAAACTTGACGATCTCGAAATCAAGTGCTGGCAGGAGTATTGATGATGTTTTAATGCAATGATACACTTCGGGTACATGATTCAGAGAGAATAATCAGTCTCTTTGGAACCATGTACCCGATGTGCTTTTAAGGGGAGGTGTCTCTGAGATAGCTCGAAGAAACCTACTTACAAATTATAGCAACTATGGAACATGTACGTTGGGGCTTCATCGGTTGTGGTGAAGTGACCGAAAAAAAGAGTGGCCCGGCTTTCAATTTGATTGAAGGATCTGAAGTTGTGGCAGTGATGAGTCGCAGGGCAGATCGTGCACAGTCGTATGCTGAGCGTCATGGCGTGAAGCGTTGGTACACCGATCCGCAAGCTTTGCTGAATGATCCTGAAGTGAATGCAGTTTATATAGCTACTCCGCCATCAACACATGCCACTTATGCCATAATGGCAATGAAAAGCGGCAAGGCTGTATATGTGGAGAAACCTATGGCCTCGAACTATGAGGACTGCTGTCGTATCAACCGTATAGCTGAGAAAACGGGTGTGCCGTGTTTCGTGGCCTATTACCGGCGTTATTTGCCATACTTCATCAAGGTAAAGGACTTGGTTAATTCGGGCGCTGTGGGCAAGGTCGTAAATGTGCAAATACGCTTTGCAGTGCCGCCGCGTGATTTGGATTATAATAAAACAAACTTGCCGTGGCGTGTGCAGGCCGACATTGCTGGTGGGGGCTATTTCTACGATTTGGCACCGCATCAAATAGATTTATTGCAAGAGATGTTTGGCCCTATACTCGAGGCGGAGGGTATGAAAGCAAACCGTGGCGGATTATATCCCACCGAGGACTCTGTAAGTGCTTGTTTTAAGTTTGGCAACGGATTGCCAGGTTCTGGCTCATGGTGTTTTGTAGCACACGAATCGGCCAAGGAAGACCGCATCGACATAGTGGGCGATAAAGGGTCGTTGTCTTTTTCGGTATTCACTTACCAACCCATTGTGTTGCAAAATGAAAACGGGCGTCAAGAGTTTGCTGTTGAAAACCCTCCCTATGTGCAGTTGCCCCTAATCAAGTTAGTGGTCGAACATTTGCAAGACAAAGCTATTTGTACTTGTGACTGTGTGAGTGCAACACCTGTTAATTGGGTGGTAGACCGTATTTTGGGCAAGTTGTAAACGATACAATAATGTCCGCTGATATTGTTGATTTGTATTAGGAACATCTATTACGTACTGCTATTAACGATTTAATAAGAAACATATCTGTCGCTTTGGTGTTGGCTTTTGAAGCCAACACTTTTGTGCATGCTGAGGAGGTGGGTGAAAGAGTACACGCTGCCGACTCGTTGCACGCCAATATGGAGCTTGCGGACAGTGCCGTGACAGAAACGCGCATGCAGCATATAAAGAAGAAGGTAAAGCACGCGGGAAATGTGTTTTATCGTTTTGTCAAGAACTTCGACAATTACGACACTACTTACATATCGCCCAGCTACTACAACTTTACGGCGATGCTGCAAAATACAAATTCTTTTCAGACGTATAAGTTTCAAGGAAGGAATGAAGATGGTTTAAGACAAACGATATCAACCCAACCGGCTCCGAGTGTGAAGGTTGGTCCATATTTCGGCTGGCGTTGGATATTTTTGGGTTACACGTTCGACGTTGCCCATCCCAAGGCAATAAGCAAAAGCACAGAGTTCAACTTTAGTTTGTATAGCGCGATGCTTGGGTGTGACTTCATTTATATCAAGAATACAGGCAACTTCAGACTGCGTCGCACCACAGGTTTTGAAGGTGTTGGCAACAAAGATTTTTACAACGTAGACTTTCGTGGTCTCAATGCCAAAACGGTGTCGTTCAGTGCCTATTATGTGTTTAATCATAAGCATTTTTCCTATCCTGCGGCATACAATCAAAGCACGGTGCAGCGCAAAAGTTGTGGCTCAATGCTCTTGGGCATGGGGTACAGCAAACAGGAGGTGAATTTTGATTACACGCAGTTGCCGTCCGAATTATTGGGCACGGGTAATGATGAGAGAATAGTAGACGAATTGAAATTCTCCAGAATCAGTTATGATTATTACTTTATTAGCACGGGCTACGGCTATAATTGGGTGTTTGCGCGTAATTGCTTGTTCGGTGCATCGTTCATGCCTTCGGTAGGTATTCGCAAGATGAGTGGCGAGAAACTAAAGGGTGATGAGTTGTTTAATGACCTGCGTAACTTCAGTTTCGACTGCACATCGCGGTTGGGGTTGGTTTGGAACAATGCCCATTGGTTTGCCGGTGCTTCGTTTATCAGCCATCTGTATCTGTATCGCAAACAGCGTTTCAGTTTGGCTAATTCTGTAAACTTTTGCAACGTGTACGTGGGCTTCTTCTTTAATCGCAAAAAGCAATACAGGTAACCTCGCTGCTTATAGGTAGGTGTACAAAACTGTTTCGATTACCCGCTAAACAAAATGTAATCTCCGCATGAGTGTTTGTCGTCTGCAAAACTCATGCGGAGATTGTGTTTGGCTCAGTGTTTAATGAAACTTATTTATGAGAGCCCTTGTTGTCGAAATAGCTGGAATACCCATGGCTGTTGTAGCCATAGCTATAGCCGTATCTAAAGTTGCCGTAGCGGCTGCTTACGTATTTGGTGCCGTTAAGCACAAGTGCCATATTCTTGAATACCCCCTTTTGGTAGAGTTCTTCAATGTCTTTCAAACTACGTCTGTCCATGAGGCCGACGCGTATGACAAACAGGTTGGCATCAGCGTAGTCCTTGATAATACTTGTGTCTGTCACTATGTCAATAGGCGGGCAGTCAAGTATGATGTAATCGTACTCATTGCGCAGCTTGTCGAGCATATCTTTCATCTTGGGGCTCAAAAGCAATTCTGCGGGGTTGGGCGGCAGTACGCCAACGGGTAGTATGTCGAAATTGCAACCTTTAGGATTGTGTTGTATAAGTTTAGCCACGTCATCTTCAATTCCGTAAAGATATGCAGACAATCCCTGTGCTTGTGTTTCGCCAAATGTGCTGAGTGAGGCATGACGCATGTCAAAGTCTATAGCCAATACCCGACTGTTTTTAAGAGCTAAAGCCTCGCTCAAGTTGGCAGATATAAAGCTTTTGCCGGCTCCGATATTGAAGCTTGTAACCAGAATAATCTTTTTGTCTGCGCCAAAAGGTTTGATGAAATAGTCCAGTTTGGTGCGCAGCACCCTGAAAGACTCGTTAATCAAGTCGCGGCAATCCTTCTTGACATACACCTGTCGTTTGGCATTATCTTTGTGACGCTTCCATAGTTTGCCACCGCTTAAGAAATGTGGAATTTCGCCAATCAATGGAATGCTCAATTTTTCAAGATCACTGCGTCCGCGCACCGTGTGGTTGAGCGTCTGCATCAGGAATATGATGCCGGCTGGCACACAAACACCGATGGCTAATGCAATGAGCAACACTATGTTTTTACGTGGCGAAGTAGGATACTTACTTCCTATAGGTGGCTGAATGATGCGTGTGTTCCATGCCGTGTAAGTCTTCGACAGTTCGTTCTCCTCACGTTTTTGCAGCAAATAAATGTAGAGTGCTTCCTTAACCTTTTGTTGGCGTCCCACAGAGAGCAACTGCTTTACCTGTTGCGGAGCAGCAGCCAATTTCTCATTAGTCAGCGCTTCGGTGTTTTGCCAACTGTTCACTTGCGATTGCAGTTGCACAATAAGGTTGTCAAGTGAGCGCACGATAGTTTGTCGCTGTTGGGCCAAGTCGTTGTTGAACTTTTGAACGAGGGGCGAGTTCTCGCTGCTGTTAACAAGCACATCGTTGCGCGAACTGACAGCCTTGTTGTAGTTGTCAATCATCGTTTCAATGCCAGTACTGCCAATGCCTGTGTTAGTGGGCAAGTATTGGTTGTGCTTGCTGTGGTCGTTAAGATATTCGCGTATGTAACGTGCCACCCCCAGTTGGTTGTTCAGTTGCAGAATTTGGTCGTTGTTTTTAGAATTCTGTGCCATATACATATTTGATGCTGCGTCAATGTCGGGCATCTTGTTCTGGCTCTTGTAGTCAGAAATCTTTTGGTCAACATCGCCCAATTCTTTAGACAACGTATTCAAGCGGTTGGTGATGAACTCAAAAGTGCTTTCGGCCACTCTGTTACGGTCCTTCAGCCATTGTTCGTTATACACGTCAATGAGTTTACACAATATGTCCTCGGCCCGTTGTTTGTCCTCATCAGTGATGCTGATGTCAACAATAGTCGACTCCTTATCGCTCAAGCTCACGTTCAACCTGCTGTTGTACATATTGCCAACAACTTCAAGTGGAATTTTGTTTACGGTGATATCGTCGCTAAAGAAATGCTTGTGCCAGTACTGCGTGGGCTGTATCACTACAACGCCTACAGGTGTGCGGGCAAACGTTCCCATTTTTATGGTCACACATTTGTCAATTTTACCCCCCCATTTTCAAAGTCCCAAAGTTCGGCAGTCTGGTTGGCGTGCAGGCGCATTTTGAAGGAGAACATATCGTCGTCATTAGCCTGCGGCAGCAATAATTTGATTGGTGATTCTTCATACAAAGGCACATCGTGCAGTCCTTGTTCCACCTCCATTTGTACATCAAGATGCAGGCGCTTAGCCACTTCCTGCATCACGACAGGTGCGCCAATGGTGTACATTTCGTTTTTGATGTTGGTGTTTGTACCCAACATGCCGCTAAGGTTTTGAAAGTCTTGTGACAAGGAGACTATCCCTGAGCCTGAAGGTTTACCATCTTCGTTCTTAATGAGAATAGACGTGCTGCGTGTGTAAGTAGGTGTAGTCCGCAGCATGCAAAAAACAGCAATGCACAATGTGATGGCTACGGAAATAGCAATCCAATACCAATTCTGCAATAATTGTAGGGAAAATTCTAACAGGTTGAATTCATTAACTTCTTGATCGTTATCTCGTGCATCACGTAAATCCTCAGTATTCATGTCTAATATAAGTAGTAACGGTGGTTAGACTATTAAATGAATGTTTGTAGCGGGAAGGTGCCGCCGTTTATCTTATGCAAAGATAGTGCAAGGTGAGCGCAGAACGTCAAGTTTGCTTGAACGTTATGCCGAACCGCAGCCTTATCTTATGCAAAGGTAGATATTTATTTGAAAATACAAAGTTTACATGTATGAGTTTGTTTACAAGTCCTATATAAATTGCAGACAATGTTGTTAAATGATCATTTGTGCTTCAGTGCGTTCTTTTGCACAACTGCCAAAAGGCTACAGCCGATGCGGCGGCCACATTTAGTGAGTCCACACCATGTGCCATGGGTATGCGTACGGTGTAGTCAGCCTCCTCAATAGTGTGTTTGGGGAGTCCGTCGCCCTCGGTGCCCATAATGATGGCAAGTTTTTCCTCATTAGCCAAGGCTGGGTCGTCAAGTGAAACCGATTTGTCGGTGAGTGCCATGGCCACGGTCTTAAATCCTAACGATTTGAGTCCGCTTATATCTTCCTCGTCAATCCAGGTCCAGGGAACGAGAAAGATTGATCCCATCGACACGCGCACAGCTCGGCGATTGAGTGGGTCGCAAGAGTTGCGTGTTAAAATGACGGCCTCGATGCCTAATGCTGCTGCAGAACGGAAAATGGCACCAATGTTGGTAGTGTCCACCACGCCGTCAATGACCACTATGCGTTGAGCACCCTCCAGTGTTGCAGCGAGTGTGGGTGGCGCAGGCCGTTTCATGGCGCAGAGCACGCCGCGCGTGAGTTTATAACCTGTGAGTGAGGCAAGCACATCGCGGCTACCGGTGTAGATGGGTATGTCGTTGCCGAGTTGACTTACGATGTCGGCGGCGTCACCATTGATGTGCTTGCTTTCGGTAAGCAGAGCCACAGGCTCGTAACCTGCCTGCATGGCAACCTTTATCACCTTTGGGCTTTCAACAATGAAGATGCCTTTTTCAGGTTCGAGTTTGTTGCGCAGTTGAGCTTCGGTAAGCGTGCTGAATATTTCAACCCCGGGGTGGTCAATGCTGTCGATGTGTATGATGTTCATGTTAGAAATGCTGCTTTTTTAGTTCAAGTATACATACAAAAAAAGACTGAAGTTTGTCAACCTCAGTCTTTTTTGTACACTCTCAGGGGTTCGAACCCTGGACCCACTGATTAAGAGTCAGTTGCTCTACCAACTGAGCTAAGAGTGCAAAATAATTTGCTTGATAAGTACACTCTCAGGGGTTCGAACCCTGGACCCACTGATTAAGAGTCAGTTGCTCTACCAACTGAGCTAAGAGTGCATTTTGCAAAAACCGGAAATGATTGGCGTATGAAAAAATCCATTGTACACTCTCAGGGGTTCGAACCCTGGACCCACTGATTAAGAGTCAGTTGCTCTACCAACTGAGCTAAGAGTGCAAGTCTCATTTCCGTTTTGCGAGTGCAAAGGTACGGCTTTCTGATATAACGGCCAAATTTTTCAAGTGTTTTTTTGCTCGTTAGCCATTTCGGACACAAATGAATGGTGTGCAGACATTAGAGTGTTGTGTAGAATAAATGTCATCTTTGCGTATGTTCCCTCCATAGTTGTTTATGTAAAAAGTGTCTGCACTCTGCACTAATCGTATTAAATGCTCTGATAATCATGGCTTTTTGGCGTGTAGACAAAGTCAAAATCCGTCTACACTGCTATCTACACTTGTCTGCACTAAAGGTTTGCTTGCATTTTCACATCTTTGTTTGCCAAAGGCTGCAAAATTGTTTGTACGGAATGGAAAATGAATATAGGGAGAGCGAAAAAACTGTAACTCCGACAGAATTATCGCTCTCCCTATACAGGATTACCTTGTTGTCATGACACATTTTAGTGAGTGCAGGTGCCCAAATATGGGCGTGTGCCCACGGCATGATTGTGCAGGTGCAGACAAGTGCAAGCAAGTGCAGACAAGTGCAGAGAGGAGTGTAGACGGATTTCGACTTTGTCTACACGCTGTAATGGTCTGAATATTAGTGTTTTAAGTGTGATTAGTGCAGAGTGCAGACAAAATGCCAAATAAAAAATGATGGGTGTTCTGCTTGGCACTGACTACACTTGTCATGTTTATTTCAGCCTTAGCAGTCTGATTCCGATTGATGATGGGTGCTCTTTGAGATATTGGTAGAGCGTTTTGGGTTCCTCAACAACTTTGTGATGAATAGATGAAGCATTGAGCAGGTGAAGGTGATTGTCCTTTCCCCATACTGCAAATCCGAGATGCGAGTAGTCTATACCATCTTTGCGTGTCACAATGGCCACAATGTCACCATTGTGTATGCTCGACAGTTCCTTGGGGGTGAGCCGGGTTTTGTTTGCTGGCAAGAAAAATCCGTCGGGGCCGTTGTATTGTTGTTCGAGTTGCTTGATACTGTCCACCCATTCGGGGTGAGCTTTCAAAAACTTGTATTTGTCGGGGTGGACTGACATATAGTGATTTTGCACATTGATGGGGGCGGTAAAGTGCACGGTATCTTTAACGTGCTCTATCAGTCCTTTGTCAATGTTGTCATGCATCCACCATGTAAAATAGTGCAGACGCGACAGGTAGCCGTTCATCTTGCCATGCCAGTAGCGCAGAGTTTCCAGATTTTTGCAATATGCCTCGAATGTACTTTCGCCCTGGCGTTTTGTCATGGTTAAGGCCAGTGTTGTCTCAACCAGTGTGGTGCAATCAAGTTGTTTGAGATTTATGATAAGCTGTTCTGGGTCCTTCTTTTCCAATGTAGAGGCCACGTATGGTACGCCCTTAAATTTGCGTGCATAAAATAGCACATCGTCTTGTCCCGGTTGCAGCTTGAGTAATTCGACCACTTTGGCAGAGTCGGCAGCAGTGTAAACGCAGTGCTTGAGAATGGTGTCGTTTGTGGTATCGGCAGCGTCGTTGCTCAGTGTGGCATCTGGCGTATCCTGTCGTTCGTTGCCCTTGTTGGCAGTGGTGGATTGGCATGACAGGGCAAATAATGAAAGTAGAATGGTAGAAATAAATAGTTTCATACGTAATGCAAAAAGAGCCTATGAGTGTTGGTGCGTCATGATGATTGTGTAAATTGTTTCATGTTGCACATAACACTCATAAGCTCTTGGCTTAGTAGTTTATATAATCTATTTGATTAAATCGACAGAGCGGTTGATGAACTTGCTCAAGGCTTCGCCTTTCAGAAGGCCGTTTTGAAGGAGAGCCAGGTCGATGAGCTGTGCTACGACGGGATTGCTCTTGCCGTATTCGGCCCAAACGCCTTTGCGTGCATTCTCTTGAGCCTCGATGTCGTCGTTGCACTTTTTCATAGTCTCTTTATCGTCGTCGGTCAGTTCTTCAGGCTTCTTGTCCTTTTGGTCTTGTTCGATGGCGGTGTGACGTGCCTTGAGTGTGTTGAGCTCGCTCTCGATGGGCTGCAGTTTGTCGGCCAAGGCAGACTTCATGTCGGAGAGCACCTCTTTAACAAGTCGGTGGTCGGAATTGAGCACCAGATTGTACATGTCAGGCATTTCGCCGTAGAATGACATGCCCTGCTGATAGCGGCTGGCGTCCTTCATGCGTCGCATATACTCGCTTTGCGTGATAACAACCGGTGTTGCTTGCTCGCCCATGGCGGCAGTTTCGACATGGAACTGTGTCTTGTCCATTGTGGGCAGTTCTGATGTGAACACACCGGTGAGTGAGGCTGCCTCGTCGGCGGGCAGTTCATTTTTGCTTTCGTTGTCCTTCTGAATTATGCGGTCAATGACATCACCATCTACGCGGCTGAAACGACTCTTCTCAAACTTCTGCTCCAGCATGCTCACCATGGCAGTGTCGAGCTGGCCGTCGAGCAAGAGTACATTGTATCCCTTCGACTTGGCAGTTTCGATGTAGCTGTACTGCTCGTCTTTGTTGGTGGCGTAGAGGTAGATAAGGTTGCCTTCCTTGTCGGTTTGTGCGTCCTTGATAAGGTCGCGGTATTCGTCGTATGTGAAGTATTTGCCTTCAACGTCCTTGAACAAGGCAAAGGTTTTGGCCTTGTCGTAGAAATCGTTTTCAGACAGCATGCCGTAGTGTATGAACAACTTCAGGTCGTCCCACTTCTGCTCAAAGTCTTTGCGGTCGGCTTTGAATATAGACTGCAGTCTGTCGCTGACTTTCTTGGTGATGTATGAAGAGATTTTCTTTACATTAGAGTCGCTTTGCAGGTAGCTGCGGCTAACGTTCAGCGGAATGTCGGGCGAGTCGATCACACCATGCAACAATGTAAGGAAGTCTGGCACAATGTTTTCAACCTGGTCGGTTACAAACACTTGGTTGCAGTACAACTGAATTTTGTTGCGATGAATGTCGAGGTTGCTCTTGATGCGTGGGAAGTAGAGTACACCAGTCAGGTTGAAGGGGTAGTCTACATTAAGGTGTATCCAGAAGAGGGGGTCGTCAGACATGGGGTAAAGTTCGCGGTAGAACTTCTTGTAGTCTTCGTCCTTGAGTGTCGATGGTGTTTTAGTCCACAGAGGTGTAGTGTCGTTTACGATATTGTCCTCTTCGGTGTCAACTTGCTTGCCGTCTTTCCATTCTGTCTTTTTGCCGAAAGCAATAGGTATGGGTAAGAAACGGCAGTACTTGGTGAGCAATTCTTGAATTTTGTTCTTTTCCAAGAATTCTACGCAGTCATCTGAAATGTGCAATACGATGTCTGTACCACGGTCGGCCTTTTCGCAGTCGTCTATTTCAAAGGCGGGTGAACCGTCGCAGGTCCATTTCACACCTTTGGCGTCATCTCTGTAGCTGCGTGTGATGATGTCAACACGGTCAGCCACCATGAATGATGAGTAAAAGCCCAAACCAAAATGTCCGATGATGGCAGACGCATCGTCTTTGTATTTTTCAAGGAAGTCGTTTGCTCCCGAGAAGGCTATTTGGTTGATGTATTTGTCAATTTCCTCGGCGGTCATGCCAATACCACGATCGCTGATGGTAAGTGTTTTAGCCTCTTTGTCAACGGCTACATGTACTGTGAGGTCGCCCAGCTCGCCTTTGAAGTCGCCCTTCATGGCCAAAGTTTTGAGCTTTTGTGTAGCGTCAACTGCGTTGCTTACTATTTCGCGAAGAAAAATCTCGTGATCGCTGTAGAGGAATTTCTTGATAACAGGGAATATATTCTCTGTGGTTATACCGATATTACCTTTTTGCATTGTATTTTGTTGGTTTAATATGTTTGCTTGTTTTGCATACAAATAACGTGCCAATGTGTAGATATTTGACATTAAAAAGCCCACAACCGGACTATAAAGGCGGTTGTGGGTTAGAAAAGTCATGTATTTTTGTGCAAAATGTCAGCGTATGCTGCACCCGCCTCGGGTGGGGCGGTCCATTGTAGAGTCGGCTTTGATTTCTCCTGCATGTCTTTCGCTGAATTCGAGGTTGATTTCTGCCAACTCCTTCAATCCGAAGATGTAGTCGTCGTACATGTCGTCCATGTCAACGCCTTCGCAGTCGGCACCGCCAAAGTTCAGTGCGTTTTTTACGATTTCAATGCGCTCCTCAGTTGTTGTGTCTTTTATCAATAAACTCTTCATGTCTAAGTGTTAGTAATAATCTTTAATGTATCCCAGTTTGAGCATAGACAGTTTGATGTCGTTAAAGCTGATGTCATCGCCCATGCTATTGCGTATGTCGGTCAGACGCTGCTCTTTGGAGTAGGGGTGGGTGGCGAAGTAGGCTTTGGTACGCTCAAAGTTGGCGGGCGAAACCAAGTCGTCAAAATGAACCTCGCCGGAGCTGATGTATCGTGCAAGGTGTGATATGATGGTGCTCAGTGCCAGCTCGCGCTCGTCGGCAATAGCTTGAGGCTTTTTGCCTTTGAGGTACAAGCGCAAGGTCTTTTCGTAGGTCTTTTCTTTGGGCTCCTTGGGCGTCTCGGGCTGCTGTTCAGCTGGCTGTTGCAAAGCACTGTCGGGCATGGCTGGCTTAAGATTGTGCTCTTGTGCATAGGCTTTAATGAGCTCCAACAATTCTGCGCCATATTTTTCCATGCTCTTGTTGCCAAAGTGGGGCATTCTGATCAGATACTTCGTTTCGGTGGGCACATAATTGGCCATGGCAATCAGCGCTTTGGTATTAAGCACCATGTAGGCCGGTACGCCATCGGCAGTGGCACGTTGGGCACGCCATGCTTTGAGCCGGTAGTACAAGTCACCGTTTTTGATCTCAGTCGGTATACTCTCCTTGTCTGCGCTCTTGATTGTAGCATTTTTCTGGCTTGTGCTGCTCTTCGTGTTGCTGCTTTCTTCGATCTGCAACAATATCTTGGCACGATTTTGCAGATAGCTGCTTGTTGTAAATCCTTCGTCGGCAGCAATCTCAAGGAGCTTGATGTGCAGGCGCACTTGTAGCAACAGGTCGGAACGTGTTGTTGTTATGCGTTTCTTGGTTGCCGCATTGTCAATGTCGATTTGCGTGTTTTCTATCAATTCGCGCACATCGTACAATTTGTCGGCAAAGTATTCTGCACCTTTTCTGATGCGCACTTGTAGCACCTCGTTTTCAACATCGCCATTTAAGCTATGCAGCATTTGCGTGTATTGTTGGTGAAATGTGCCTGACACGTTCATTACTTGCATGTCGAAGACGCGCAGCATATCTTCATACACCCTCGTGGTGCTTGCGTATGTTGATGACAAAAACTCTTGGAATATGCGTGTCATGCTTGCCAGTCCGATGCGCTCCTTTTCAAAATTGAATAGCTCGGTCACCAAGTGTAGACTGTAGTTGTGACGCATCAGTGTCAGTTTGTCATTGTCCACACGGCGCTTTGCCATTTCGTTGTTGTATGCGTCAATGTGCTTGTCGGCAATAATGGCCGATTGGCTGATGCGCGATGTCAGCACAATGCCTTCGAGTGTGCGGCAGCGGCTAAGGGCTACGTAAGTTTGGCCGTGTGCAAAGGCACTCGAGGTGTCAATCATCACATGGTTGAAAGTAAGTCCCTGGCTCTTGTGAATGGTGATGGCCCATGCCAATTTTACAGGGTATTGTTCAAATGTGCCGTCTACTTTCTCTTTTATTTCCTTAGTCTTTTCGTCAAGGACGTAGCGTGTGTTTTCCCAAATGTCTTTGTGTACCTCGATAAGTTGTTCGGGATCGGATTTGGGACTTACTGTAAAACCGTCGTTGCTTATTTTGACAACCTCGCCAATCATGCCATTAAAGTAGCGCTTGTCTGTGTCATTCTTTACAAACATTACTTGTGCACCGCATTTGAGGGCCAAATTCAGGTCGGTGGGGTAGGCGTATTCAGGAAAATTGCCTTTAATGGTGGCATCGTATGTGTAGGGCTGTGCATCAAGCATCTCCATTTCATGAGAGTTGATGTTGTGTGCCTGGTAGTTGTGGGTGACTAATTGAATATAGCCGTCTTCATTTTCGGGACGAAATCCCGGGATATACCGACTGTTTAATTTGTCAAGCACTTGCTGGCTGACATTGCCAATGCGTATGTGGTTGAGCAATGACAAAAACTCAGGGTCGCTTTGGCGGTAAACCGTTTCAAGCTCGACGGTAGCGTAATTGGTCTTTTGCAAGGCCAGGCTGCTGAAAAAGTAAGGCGTGGCGTAGAACTGTTTGAGCATATCCCACTCCTCGTCCTTTACAACCGGTGCCAATTGTTGCAAATCGCCAATAAGCAGCAGTTGCACTCCGCCAAACGGAAGACTGCTGTGGCGGTAGCGTTTCAGCGTGTCGTCTACGGCATCGAGCAGGTCGGCGCGCACCATGCTTATTTCGTCAATAACGAGTAAGTCGAGGGTACGCAACAGTTTGATTTTTTGCTTGTTCATGCCGTATGTGCGCTGTTTTTCTGTATAGGTGGCGCCAGGCACAAAGGGGGCAAATGATAATTGAAAAAATGAGTGTATGGTTGTTCCGCCAGCGTTAATGGCCGCAATGCCGGTTGGGGCAAGTACCACCATGCGTTTGGGCGACTCAGAACGAAGCCGACGCAAGAAAGTTGTCTTTCCTGTGCCGGCTTTACCTGTAAGGAACAGACTGGTGTCTGTCGTTTCTATAATCTTTCGAGCTAACTCGATTTGCGGGTTCTCCATTGACAATGTGTCTATTTGTTATTTTGTCATTCTCTTAAAAGCCTTGCGTCCGAACGCTCTCTCGGCACTGATGGCCTTCACAAGTTTGCAAGCACCGACTATTTTGCGCAGGCGTGTGCAGTATTGTTGCTCTATGCGCAACGATTTCTTTTGCAGTTCGGCCACCTCTGCCAACACACGTTGACAGTCATATTCGTTCATGTTATGCTCGGCCGCCCGACGCAGTGCTCGTCCCTTTTGGTGCTCAAGGTTGCGTTGCTTTTCCCTCATTTCGAAAAATAAGGGGAAGAAAGTTCGGGCCTCGGCAGGTGTAAATCCTGCAGCTTTGGTGATGTGTTCGGTAAGGTCGCGTCGGAATTGCTCAGGGTTGAATTTTCTTGGCGGCCGGTTGTTTGGTGCATCAGGGGGCTGGGGCTGCATTGTTTGGCCTGAAGCGGCGTGTGCTTCAGGCGTGTTTAATGTCAAGCAGCACAAGGTGGCAAGCAAACAAAGTATTTTAGTAATCATAGTCGTAGGCTTCAATATTATTGGCATTTGCCATCATCAAATAGTCGTAGGCCGCATCGGCATGTGAATCGCTGTTGCTGGACTGTGCTGAAATATGTGTATCCACATCAGATATTTGGCTCTGTTGTATTTGCGAGAACAGTACAAGCAGTGCTGCCACGCAAGCAGCGCCAAGCCATGGTATCCAGCGCACAATGAACATGTTGTGCGCCTTTTGCACACATTGTGCCGATGCTGCGATGCGCTGCATCATCAACTCCGGAAAACTTGCCAAATAGTTTTCGGGTACGACAAATGGATTGTGCTTTTTTGAAATATTTGTATCGAATGTGCTCATTGCGTTACAGTTATTTGGTCATATCACGATAATATGTCTTTATCTCTATGACACATAAAACGCATAAAAGTTTAATCGTGTGCGTTAAAATACTCCTCAATTTTCTTCACTGCCAAATGATACGATGCTTTGAGCGCTCCCACGCTGGTTTCAAGCATAGTGCTCATATCCTCGTATTTCATTTCGTCGAAGTATTTAAGGTTAAACACAATGCGTTGTTTTTCAGGCAGGGTAGCTATAGCTTGTTGCAGCATCAATTCAGTTTCGTCGCCATCAAAATAAGGGTCACTTTCGAGCGACCGCATGTTGGCATCGTCCTCAGCGTCCAGGCTGTCTGTAGTATGTTGCCTTTGCAGGAGAGACAAAGCCTCGTTCATGGCGATGCGGTATAGCCATGTGGATATTTGGCAGTCACCCCTAAAGGAGTCCAATGCCTGCCACGCTTTCATATAGGTGTTTTGCAACACGTCGTCGGCATCATCATGGTATTGTACAATACGTCGGATTTGCGTGTACAATTTTGGGGTCGTGTCACGCACCATGGCCGCAAAGGCCTGAGTCCGTGTGTCGGGGTTGCGCAGGGTGTCAATGCTATATGCCACTATCATGTTGCAGCGCCATGCCGTTTTAGCCCGCTACGCTGATGCGTCGCGTGGTTTTGTTGATGTTGAGTAAGTATACACCCTTTCCCAGCGAGAAACGTACCGTTTTGTCGTTGCTGTCAATGTGTGCTACATATTTCAGTTTTCCCACAATGTCGTACACCTTCAGGGTGGCTCCTTGACAGTTGACAGCGTGCACTTGAATGTTGGTGCCGCTTACCGAAACGTCCACATGGTTCGCTTCGTCGTTAATACCTTGCATCTCGGTTGATTCAGCAAGTGGCGTCGAAGGGTCGACGGGCGATGCCATGGCCGCAGCCGGGGCTGAGAATACAAGTAAACTTATGATAGTAAGTAGTATATGCTGTTTCATATGTTGTTGAATTTATGATGGCGTGGCAGTATCAATTTGCAAGATTACACTTTACGCCTAATATAAATCTGCTTACAAAAGTATGACTTATCCTCCAATGGTGCAAATTATTAGTGGCTTTTTTTGTCGCCCTTGTTTTTATTCGTACTTTTGTGCGCAATTCAAAAGAGCTAAGGGGTGTACGCCTATTTGGGCGTGCTGAGATTATACCCTCGGAACCTGCACCAGGTCATGCTGGCGAAGGAAAAGCTCATAAAATAATCGTATATTATATTTATATGGTTCCAGTACAATTTATTACCCACACCACAGCCACCATAGGCTATGAAGACTCAGCTATGTTGGCTCTGCGGGGTGGTTGCAAATGGATTCAGCTGCGCATGAAAAATGCGTCGGACGATGAGGTTGAGCCCATTGCAGTGCGTTTGCTCGAGCAGTGTCGCAAAAATCAGGCCACATTCATATTGGACGACAGAGTGGAACTCTGTAAAAAAATAAAGGCTGATGGTGTGCATCTGGGCAAACATGATATGCCCGTTGATGAGGCGCGCGAGGTGTTGGGGCACGATTTCATTATTGGGGGCACTGCCAACACCATAGACGATATCAGGCAACTCAAACGCCTTAGTGCTGATTATGTTGGTTGCGGCCCGTTCAGATTTACGACGACTAAAGAGAAATTGTCACCGGTGATAGGTCTGGAAGGTTACAAACAAATTATGCAGCAGGTTGAGCATGAAGCATTGCGCATACCAATATGTGCCATAGGCGGAATTGAACTTGATGATGTGATGCCTATTCTCGAAACGGGGGTACATGGCATAGCTGTGAGTGGTGCCATACTGCGTGCTGACGACCCTGTGCAAATGATGCAGAGTTTTTTGAACGCCGACAAATAATAGGTGTTCAAAAGATTCTTTTTTCAGAAACGTGCTTTCAAAGTGAAAATGACACCTGCTGATTGTATAAAATAATTTTGAACACCTACTAAATAAATAGTTCGATATGAAAATACATTATCCTAATAGCAAGAAGATATATTTGCATGGCGAACGTTACCCCGAACTGCGGGTGGCTATGCGTCAGGTGGAATTGACTCCAACCGTTACTAAAGATGCTGAGGGTAAAAAGCATTACAAAGAGAATGCACCTGTGATGGTATACGACACCAGCGGTCCGTATTCCGACCCTGATTATACTCCCAACTTAAAAGAAGGGCTTCCGCGTTTGCGTGAAGAGTGGATATTGAAACGTGGCGGTGTAGAACGATTGAACGAATTTTCATCGTCTTACTGTCGTGAACGTTTGGCAGATAAATCGCTTGATGTTTTGCGCTTTAACCACCATCACCTGCCGTTGCGTGCTTTGCCCGGCCAGCCTGTCACACAAATGGCTTTGGCCAAACAGGGCATTGTAACGCCAGAGATGGAATACGTGGCCATACGCGAAAACATGAATTGTAAAGAACTTGGCATTGAAACCCACATTACGCCAGAGTTCGTGCGCGATGAGGTGGCTGCTGGTCGTGCCGTCATTCCCGCCAACATCAATCACCCCGAGGCTGAACCAATGATTATTGGTCGCAACTTCTTGGTAAAGATCAATACCAACCTTGGCAACTCTGCCACTACCTCATCGATAGACGAAGAGGTGGAAAAGGCTATTTGGAGTTGCAAATGGGGAGGCGATACTATTATGGATCTTTCAACTGGTGCCAATATTCACGAAACCCGTGAGTGGATAGTGCGTAACAGCCCCGTACCCGTAGGCACTGTGCCCATGTATCAGGCTATGGAGAAGGTGCATGGCAAGGCCAAGGATTTGACTTGGGAGCTCTATCGTGACACACTCATCGAACAGTGTGAGCAGGGCGTGGACTATTTCACTATTCACTGTGGTATACGTCGCAAAAACATTCACCTCTCTCAGGGGCGCATGACAGGCATGGTGAGCCGTGGCGGCAGCATTATTTCAGAATGGTGCTTGCAAAATGACAAGGAAAGTTTCTTGTATGAACACTTTGATGACATTTGCGATATTTGTGCGCAGTACGATGTGGCCATATCTCTTGGCGATGGCTTGCGTCCGGGCTCAATTTACGATGCCAACGACCGTGCGCAATTTGCCGAACTCGACACCATGGGCGAACTGGTTACCCGTGCTTGGGCTAAGGGCGTGCAGGCCTTTATTGAGGGACCGGGTCATGTGCCAATGCATAAAATTCCTGAGAACATGCAGCGCCAGATTGAAAAGTGTCATAATGCGCCTTTCTATACGCTTGGCCCGCTTGTAACGGATATTGCTCCAGGGTACGACCATATTACATCAGCCATTGGCGCATCAATAATAGGTGCACTTGGCACTGCGATGCTTTGCTATGTTACCCCCAAAGAACATTTGGCTTTGCCCAACCGCGACGATGTACGCACGGGCGTGGTGACATACAAGATAGCTGCGCATGCGGCCGACCTGGCAAAGGGGCATCCTGGTGCACAGGTACGCGACAATGCGTTGTCAAAAGCGCGCTACGAATTCCGATGGAAGGACCAGTTCAACTTGAGTCTTGACCCAGACTTGGCTACAAAGTATTACAAAGATGCACATTTCGAAAACGGAGAGTTCTGCACCATGTGCGGTCCAAACTTCTGTGCCATGCGCATTTCGCATCGTTTGGGTGAATGTGACGATGAGCAGAAATGATGAAGTGCAGGTGATGTGCGTGCATGGTTGTTGCACGCAATGCAACATGGCCTGTTGATATAATATAGAAAAGGCGTGGCCCCAAGGCAGATTTCTATTTCTGAAATTTTGCTTTGAGGCCACGTCTTTTTTGCATCAGTAGGTGTCTTGCAGTCTGTTTACTTCACCTTGCCGGCTTTCTTCAACTTCGCAAATTCTTTTTTGGCTTTGGCTAATTGTGTGCAAAAGCCTTCGTCTGCATGCAGGCGTGCCACGAGTCCGCTGGCCACCACTCGGCCTGCATCAACATCGCTTTGATAGTGAACACCGCAAATAACACGACTTTGGCCAAACTCAAATCCACGTTTCAATATTTCGTTTTGGCGGTCAATGTTAATTTCGGCAAGCACCAAGGCAGTAGCCCAGCCAATGGCGGTATGGCCTGATGGGTAAGAGCCATTTGTGGCGAGCCACTTTTCGGCACTGGGGGTTAGTGATTGTTCGCCAAATAACATGAATGGGCGCATGCGCATATAGTAGTTCTTTGCGCTTCGTGTAGATAAATCGCCTGCGTCCTCCTGCATACGGCTTATGAGTGTATATATTTCGGGCGTTTCTTCTTTAGATATTTTGATGCCGAAAGCATCAGAAAAGGCGTTTGACAATCCGACGCCGCCCAAATTGGCGTCTTCGGCAGCCTGTTTGCCGCGTGGAGTGATACGTTGCATCTTTCCCCACTTGTATTGCGCTTCGTCGTAATTGAACTGTGCACTACCGGGTTGGGGTGGGGGTGGAAGCAGTTCAAGACTATTGGCCACTTGGTCTGATTTCAGGAAAGTGTTTTGCGCTTGGCAGAAAGTAGACATTGCAAGCATCGCGCATGAGGCAATGAATAGGACTCTTTTTCTCATAGAAATGTGCTTTTGTAGTTGAGCAGATATTCAAAACAATGACGTGCAAGTTGTAATGATGCCATCATGGTTATGAATGTCTGCTGATAAATTGTTCTTTTGCAAAGTTACACTATGTTTTGTAAAGAGAAAAGCGCGTGGCCAACAAAAAAAGGCCGCATACCTATTAGAGGTACGCAGCCTTGTGTATGATTTACGATAGCCTTTATATAGGCATCGCAAGAATCAATTAATTATTGCCGAACTTCAGATTAGTTCTTGAAGAAGTCCTTAACAGCTTCGTTAGGAACCATCTGTTCGTCAAAGATATAAGCACCAGTCTTGGGGCTCTTTACCATCTTGATTACCTTGGTGTAAGAGCGTCCATCGGTCTTACCTTCTTGAAGTGTAGCGACTGTTTTCTTTGCCATGGTTTACTGTGGTTTATTTGATTTCTTTGTGGATGGTCATTCTGCGAAGAATGGGGTTATACTTCTTCAACTCCAAACGTTCGGGAGTGTTTTTGCGGTTCTTCGTTGTGATGTAACGTGATGTTCCAGGAAGGCCGCTTTCTTTCATTTCAGTGCATTCGAGGATAACCTGAACGCGGTTGCCTTTAGCTTTCTTTCCAGCCATTTTATTCTACAATTTTAGCCGATTACTTTAATATTTTTCCAATCGCAATATCCCTTGGCTACGGCGCTGTTGAGAGCGGCGTCCAAGCCGACCTTGTTGATGAGGCGCAGACCAGCAGCGCTGATGCGGAGTGTGATCCAGCAGTCCTGTTCAACGTAGTAGAACTTCTTAGTGAACAAGTTTACATCAAACGAGCGCTTTGTGCGACGCTTCGAGTGAGAAACGTTGTTGCCAATCATGGCTTTCTTTCCTGTAATTTGACAAATCTTAGACATTGCTTCCGCTTTGTTTCTTTGTTGTTTGATTAGAAGTGTAGCGGTTTTCGGTATTTATTCTCCTATGACTGGGTTTCAGAATTTTGTTGTTGCGTAATCTTGGGGTGGTTTTTCTTACATTGACCAGTCAACGGACATACTATCCGCTTACGGGGTGCAAAGGTAGTAACTTTTTATTTAATGACAAAGCAAACGACTTATTTTTCAGTCATTTTGTGCCTAAGACAGGCTTTGAATCGAATAAAAAGTCAATAACCATTGCCTTCATCTTTGTAGTTGAGACAAGTCCTGCCTTTTGGTCATCGTTAGGATTACGAAACTTTACGTTAGAGCTAATGGTAAACGTTCTTGTTGCATCGGTAGGGGCATAACAGAAACAAGGTGGAATAGGTCGCTGCAGTTGGAGACATTTTTATCATAGCCGCAATGGCATTGCCGCAGGTGCTTGCGCCGCCCGCTGTGGCCTGCACCCAACCAGCCACCATGCAGCGCAACCAGCACCCGAACACCAGACGCCACAGCGCATCGGTGCTCACCCGTTCGGCCAGTGGCCCCACGCGGTCGATGCCGTCCCACTGGGGCAGGGCCTGCAAATAAGCGCTGAAGGGGTGATACTGCGGCATGTAGGCCGACTCCACAATGCGGTCCACATCATTGTTCCACACCATGCAGCCCCGTTTGTGCAGGTCAATCACCATCGTGTTGCGCACCAGTTTGCTCACGGGCACACCCCCTTTGTCCGCCTGGTCGCGCCGTTGCACTTCGGGCGTGCGGTCAAGCACATTATAGCTAATGTCGCACTGTTCGTCCATAAGGGTAATACCGCAGTTCGTCGTGTGGTCAGTTGTTTGCGGTGCGCAGTCAGTGTCGTTGCGCATGCGTTTTTGCGGCTGGGGCGTTTCTGTGTTTTTAGTTTGTGGTTCCGCGCTATGCGCAATGGCGTCTATCAGTTTGTCAACGCCACGTTTCACAATGGCATCGGCATAGCGCAACATTCTGTTAAGCATTCGTTTCATGGTAGTCATACAATTTGGTTTGATGTAAAAGTAAAGTGCTGCAAAGGTAATACCGAGGCATTGCACCCAACAAAAAAAGTGTACAATTTGTACACAAATAATTGCGCCCTCCCCGTCAGTCCTCTTGTAAAAGAGTGCGTGTGTTTTTACTGCCATCTTACACTTTTTGCGCGTAACAAGTTGATATACAAAGGCTTCAAGAGTGTAAGATGATTTCAAAGCATCTTACACTCCCTTGCATACATCTTACACACCTCACCCCGCTGCCTCGCAGTCTGTTTGGACGTGTGCAGTGGGTTATACGCCATAGGGACGTAGAGAAATCTGTCGGAGCAACAGACTTTTCTGCTCCCCTATGCCGTGATATCATTCTCCCGTGCGTGTGCCGCGTGGCAGCGTGTGGGTTGTGTGTAGGTAAAATTTGTAGCATCTTACACTAAGCAAAGTGTTGATAGTCAATGAGTTATGATGTATTAGTGTAAGATGTAAGATACTCGGTGTGTAAGTTGTTGTAGTATGGTAAAAGGTACCGTTACCACTAAATGCAAGCACCAAACGCTACCACCAAACGCAAGCACTAATGGGGGCGACGCGTCCCGCGTCGGGCATTAAAGAAAAGGCTCATATACTACTAAACAAAGGCTCACAGACAGCACTAATCACATGCCTGTCTGTGAGCCTTTCCTTAATGCCCGACGCGAGACGCGTCGCCCCCATTAGTGCTTGCGTTCCTTCAAGCGATAAACGCTATCACTAAGCGCTACCTCTAAACGCTATTACCAAACGCTATTACCAAACGCAAGCTCTAATGGGGGCGACTTTTGTGCAAGTTATGCCCTTGTTATAGCCAAAAAGAGCAGAAAGTTTGCAGTGCGCCTCTATTTTGTTGGGGCGCAAGTCTGTAAACTTTCTGCTCTGATGTGATATGATATAGAGTGTGAACGTCGTTCCCTTTACGACAGTTCTTTACTCGGCAGCATCTTCGGGTTTTTCCTCGCCCTTGATGAAGTCGAGCAACATGTGCATGGCAGCATTTGTAGCTGAGGCCAAGTTCTTGTCGCGGCCGTTGTCTTCTTCGATCATGCGCGTTTCAATGTGGTCGGCATTGCCTACTGCAATCCAGATTGTGCCAACAATGACGCCAGCTTTGCCGCCATCGGGGCCGCCAGGACCTGCATAGCCGCTAATGGCTACGGCGTAGTCAGTGTTAAACAGCTTGTTGGCGCCGATGACCATTTGGCGTACAACCTCCTCGCATACGGGAGTTTGCTCTTCAATCACCTTGGCGTCAACGCCCAGAATGTTCTCTTTTACTTCGTCGGCATAGCATACCAAGCCACCTTTGTAGTAGTTTGAACTGCCCGGCACTGCTGTAATAACGCTGGCAATGCGGCCGGCGGTGCAGCTTTCGGCTGTGGCAAGAGTCTTGCACTCACGCCACATAATTTCGTTGATTTCCTTGCTTACAAGTTTGAGGTCTAAATCCATTGTATGTCTTTTTAGCGGGTGGCCGTTTTGTTGTGTGTTGAGCCACCTCTAAGTTATAATTTCGTATGATATGTATAATGTACGTGTGACAGCGTAGCTTAGAGCGTGGTGCGTGAGTAGGCCGGTTTGTCAATCGGGCAGAAGTCTTTGTCCTGATATTTGTAATGGCCTGTGATGGCAATCATGGCTGCGTTGTCCGTTGTGTATGAAAAGCGTGGTATGTAAATATGCCATCCTTTTTCCTCGGCACGTTGTTTGAAGGCGTTGCGCAGTCCTGTGTTGGCCGATACACCACCCGACAGGGCTACATGGTTAATGCCGGTTTGTTTGACCGCCAGGTCCAACTTCTTCATCAATATGTCAACGATGGTGCGTTCAAGCGAGGCAGCCAAATCCTCTTTATGGTGTTCAATAAAGTCGGGGTCTTCCTTAATCTGGTCGCGCAGGAAATACAGGAAAGATGTTTTCAGTCCCGAAAAACTATAGTCAAGTCCGGGTATGTGCGGCTTGGCAAATTTGTAGGCGTCGGGATTGCCCTGACGTGCGAGTTTGTCAATGATAGGTCCGCCAGGATAGCCAAATCCCATCACCTTGGAGCATTTATCCATTGCTTCGCCTGCAGCATCGTCAATAGTCTGTCCTAATATTTCGAGTTTGTTGTAAGCATTAACTTTGACTATTTGCGAGTTGCCACCGCTGACCAATAAACATAGGAAGGGGTAGGGAGGTACTTCGTGCACATCGTCTTTCGTTTGGATAAAATGAGCCAAGATGTGGCCTTGCAGGTGGTTGGCTTCGATCAAAGGTACGCCGAGTGCGGTAGCAAGTCCTTTGGCAAACGATACGCCCACAAGCAGCGACCCCATCAGGCCTGGGCCAAGTGTTACAGCCACAGCTGACAATTCCTCTTTGTCAACACCGGCTTGTTTCAGCGCTTGGTCAACAACGGGCACGATGTTTTGCTGGTGTGCGCGTGAGGCCAGTTCGGGCACCACGCCACCGTATGCCTTGTGCACAGCTTGACTTGCTGTGACATTGCTCAGCAGGAAGCCGTCGCGCATGACTGCCGCTGAAGTGTCGTCGCAACTTGATTCTATAGCAAGTATTGTAGTCATTCGTTGTATTCGTAAATGTATGTAAGTAGGTGTTCAAAATTATTTTATACAATCAGTAGGTGTCATTTTCACATTGAAAGCACATTCTCGAGGCGCATCTGTCCCCTTCGATCTCGGTCACATAGCCCGCTATGTTCCCTCACCCGAAGGAAACATCTGCGTCCCGATAATGCACTTTCAATGTAAAAATAATTTTGAACACCTACTTGTGTTGTGTGATGCAATTGGGATTGATGTAATCTGCAAAAATCCTGTAATTGTGTTGAAGCTTTGGCTGGTTTTGTTGGCTTGTTTATGGCAAAAAGGGTGTTGTGCTCATTTCGCCGTAACTTTGTTTACGCCAATTATAAAAACGTTCATGGGACACAAAGCATAATAGTTTGCACGCCAGCCAACTTGTACGCGTCAACTAAATTAGTAAGTCAGAACCTCCAATCCGTGTTCGGTCATCAAAAATGTGTGTTCCCATTGTGCAGAAGGCAGTTCGTCCTCCGTCACGACCGTCCAGCCATCTTCTTCATCGATAAACACATGCCAATCGCCCATGTTGATCATGGGTTCAATGGTAAACACCATGCCCGGTACGAGCAACATGCCATTGTGGTGTGTGTTGTAATGGTCAACCTCGGGGTCCTCGTGAAATTCCAAACCCACGCCGTGGCCGCACAGGTCTCTTACCACACTGAAGCCATTCTTTTTGGCATGCTTCTCAATAGCCTTGCCAATGTCTCCCACAAAGCCCCATGGTTTTGCAGCTTCGGCACCAATTTCAAGGCATTCCTTTGTTACGCGCACCAACTTCTCCTTTTCGGGCGAAGTTTTGCCAATGATAAACATGCGCGAGGCGTCACTGTAGTAGCCGTCAAGAATTGTACTCACGTCAACATTGATGATGTCGCCCTCTTCAAGTACCTCAAATTCAGACGGAATGCCGTGGCAAACCACCTCGTTGATGCTTGTACACACGCTTTTTGGAAAGCCCTCGTAGTTGAGTGGTGCGGGTATAGCGCCATGAGCCACGGTGTAGTCGTACACCAGTTTGTCAATGTCCTCAGTGCTCATGCCTGCATGAATTTCTTTTTCTACCAGGTCAAGCACGCCAGTGTTCACTTCGCAAGAGCGCTTTATGCCCTCTATTTGTTCAGGCGTTTTTATAAGTTTGCGCGTAGGTACGAGTTCACCGCGATTTTGGTAGCTCAGTATGCGTTTGTCGAAATCTGTAGGTTCTTGCCCCTTGGGCACATACCAATTTCTCTTAATTCTTTTCAACATGATAGTTTGTAATGTGGCGCTTAGCCACTTTTGGTGCAAAGTTAGTGCAAACCGAATGCCCTGCAAAGCGAAAAATAATTTTTTTCGGTTTGCAGGGCTGAGGTGCCGCCTAACTTGCGAAGAAAGTTAGTGCAAACCGAATGCCCTGCAAAGCGAAAAAATATTTTTTTTTCGGTTTGCAGGGCTGAGGTGCCGTCTAACTTGGCGTGAAAAGTTGGCTACTTACTCATAGCCGGAGTTCTGTTTGAGTTTCTTGTTCAAGTCCAAACATTTCTGCGGAATAGGAAATACGGTAGTAAAGCCAGTGTGCTCATTGTCAATAGGGGTGCGCTGGTCGTATGCTTTTGTGTATTTGCCAAATCGAATGAGGTCTTGACGTCTCCAGCCTTCCCATACCAATTCTAAGAGTCGCTCTTTGAGAATATTGTCCAAATTGGCTTCAACGTGAGGCATGCCAACTCTATCTCTTACGGCATTAAGCTCAGCTGCACCATTCCCGTTATTGCGTATTTTCGCCTCGGCTTCCATCAACAAGACATCGGCATATCTGAAAAGCACAATGTCGTTGTCAACCTGCTTGCCGTCCGAATAGGCGGTTCTGTCCACTTCGTATTTTCCGACACGTGCACCAGCCGTTTGTTTATATGGGCTGTAACTGAGGTTTAGTTTGAGTTCCAACGGCATGTACACCAAGGGTTTTCCGTTGTCCAGATATATCTTTTTGTTGTCAACATACACCGTGTCTGCATAGAAATTGATATGAAATCTGTTGTCAACATGGTTTGTGCCGTAACCGAACGCTTTGACGGTAGAAACTGTTGCGCTGGTGCCGTTCTCAGACGATCCGCCATAAGCTCCGCCATGCTTGTAGTGACGTGAGCGGAACAAGTAATGATATTCGTTGGGGTAGAGGTTCTTGTCCAATGGAATGGTGAAGATGTTCTCTTTGGAATTCTCATTGTGCACGGCGAAGTTTGAGGCATAGTCACTTTCCAGTTCGTAGCCTTGTTGTTTTAGTTGCTCGCAATACCAAATGCAGGTTTCCCAAGCGTTCTTCTTTTCACCATTGACAGTGAAGTAGATGTTCTTGCCATCTAATTGCTTGCCGTCAGTCCAGTTGTCGTCGGCGTAAATCTCCGCATTAAGGGCAAGCTTTGCAAGAAGAAAGTTTACGACAGGGCGCGTGATGCGTCCGTAATAGTTGCCCTCCTTGTTGGAATGCTTGTCGGCAAGCAGTGGGGCCACATCTTGCAATTCGTCAATGATAAACTTGAAGACCTCGCTTCTCTCGCTTTGCACCACTTGTTTCAGTTCTACATCGTATGAAGTCACAATAGGCACCCGTCCGAACATGTCCATTGCATAGTAGTAGAACAAGGCACGTACCGCCCTCACCTCAGCTGTGAAGTTTCTCGTTTGCTCTGCTGTGAGCAGACTCTTGTGACTGTCAATAACCGAGAGCGACTGGTTGGATAACACAATCACCTTGAACAGATATTTCCACACATTATATAAATAGACATCGTTGGCGCTCCACGTGTGCTGGTACATATTCTCCCACAGGCCGCCGTCATACCAGTCGCCGCCACGTATTGGGTTCATCGCCTCGTCGGTTGTGAGCGTGTTGTAATCATATATGCCGCGGCAGGTGCCTTGGAGCCCTTCAGACTCCTGGTTGCTGCCGATATGGTTGTATAGTGAAGCCACTGCGTTTTTGTATATGTTGTCAGCATTATTATAGATGGCCTCTTGGTCAAGTTGGTCCTTTGGATTTTCGTCCAAGCAACTGAAGAGGCATAGCGTCACTGACACCATGAATATGTAGCTGATGTATCTTTTCATATTCTTCATTTCTTAAAATTGTACACTCAATCCCAATGAATAAGTACGGTACAAAGGATAGTTGCGCTTGTCGTCAATACCCATTGTGCTGTTCACCACATAGCTGTTTATCATAGGAGTCAGCCCTTTGTAGCCTGTAATTGTTCCAAGATTGCTGATGTTGCACGACACACGCAATGAGCGAATGACCATGCTCTTTAATGGTATGTTGTAGCCTATTGTCAGATGCTCGAAGTTCAGATAGTTGCCTTTTTCAAGCCAATAGTCAGATACTCTTTGGTCGGTGATGTTCTTCTGTGGAGCGTTTTTCAGCACATTGTAGTCAGGGAAACTTGCCATGCTGGTGTAAGCCAGTCCCGTTCCGTTGAATATTTTGTGGCCGAAAGCACCATTCATTTGCAGGGCTATATAGAAGTCCTTATATCTGAAACTGATGTTTGAACCAAGAGTCACCTTGGGCGTGGCTTGTCCGGCAATGTATCTGTCGCCGCCGTCGCTCAAGTCCACTTTGCCGTTGTGGTCAATGTCCTCTATGTCGTAAGAGTAGCTGCCGTTCTCGTTTTTGACGAGTCCCTTGCAGTGTGGAAGGTAAAACACGCCAAGAGGCTGTCCTACAATTTGATAGACAACATTGTTGTCGCCGCCGTTCTGCCCGGCACCGTCCAGTGAACCTATAGCGGTTATATTTGCCGCCGTCATGCTCATTCCTTTATAGTCCCCGCTCAGTGATATGAGTTTGTTGCTTTGGAAGGACAGGTTCATGTTTATGTTCAACTCCATGTCTTTCTTGTTTATTGGCTGTACGGACAAGCCAAACTCAAATCCTCGGTTGGACATAGAGCCGATGTTTGCCAGCAATGTGTTGAAGGCGAATGGCGGAACGGGAACCTCGTAGGCATAGAGCATGTCGGAGGTTTTTGAATAGTAGTACTCAGCCGTGAGCATAAGGCGATTGGCAAAAAGGCCGATGTCGGCACCGATGTTGAAGGTCTTTTTGGTTTCCCACTTCAAGTCGGGATTGTTGTTTCTCACCATTCCGAGCGTCACCGTAGGCGAGCTGTTGACAGGTACAATGCCATTCTGTCTCACGGTGTTCATTGTTGTATAGGCTGAGATGCCTCCAAGGTTGCCAGCCTGTCCAAACCCTGTACGGAGCTTGAGCATCGACAGCGGTTTTATATTGGCAAGGAAGGCTTCCTTTTTCATGTCCCAAGTGAATGACACGGACGGGAAGAACCCCCATGTGTTGTTGTCGCCAACCATTGAAGAGCCGTCACCACGTGCATTGGCAGATACTGTGTAACGGTCGAGCAGGGTGTATGTGACGCTTCCCATTACAGATGCCAGGGATTGGTCTTCGTAGGTACTTTCTGTACCCCCATAAGGGCGGGCTGCAGTAGCTCCCAGATTGTTATAACCGAAATCGTTTGTTGGAATGCCTTTGGCGTAGACCCAAAAGGCCGTTTTTGTTAGCTTACGATATTCACTGTTCGCTTCTGCCGAGATTTTGTGTATGCCGAATTGCTTTTTGAAACTGAGAGCCACATTGCCGAGCCATTCCTCTTTCTTAAACTCGCCACGATAAACGTTGCCTTGCGCCCATACCAATGTAGGACAGAACATGCCGTTTTCGGTAGAACCATAAAGGTATGATGCGAATGTGGAAATGCGCCAGTTGGGATTGAAGTCGTAGCTCAGTTTTATGTGTGCGTCAAAGTTCAAATCCTTAGAGTCATTCTTCTCATCAAGCAATATGCCTGGAGGATTGATGCGGGTGGCAGACCCGTTCTTCAGCCAGTTACCATTCTTGTCAGTTCCAGCCGGGAATGTCGGATTTTGGCAAGCTGCAGAATAAAACAGCATCTGGGTGTCAAAGATGTCATGGTTCTTAAATGACGAACCGAACACCCCGAAGTCTCCCGTGAGTTTGTCGTTGAAGGCTTTCTGTGTTACGTCAACTTTGGCAACAAAAACTTTATAGCCCATTCTCTTGATGATGGTGTTGTGGTCCATCACCCCGAAAGACGCACGATAGTTTGACTGTGGCGTTCCGCCGCTGAATGCAAGGTAATGGTTGTTGACCATGCCTGTGCGTGTTATCACCTTGTAATTATCGGTGTTGAAGCCTCCATCGTTGCAATATATGCCCAAAGCCTTTGCTGTGGCTACATATTCTTCGGCGTTGAGCATGTCGAGATGTTTGTACATCTGCTCGAATCCGATGTTCCCCTCATACGATATTTGGAACCCCCGGCCAGTTCCCTTTTTGGTTTTTACCTCTATTACGCCCGACGCACCGCGTGAGCCGTACATGGCAGTTTCGGCGGCATTCTTTAAAATTTTGAAGCTCTCGATGTCGGCAGGATAGATTGTTGAAAGTGTTAGTACGTCGGAAGTGACGCCATCAATCAGTACCAATGGGTCGTTGCCTCCAATGATTGAGGTGGTGCCACGCACACGCACACTGTTGAGCATGGCCATTCGGTCAAGTCCGTTGGAGGTTACGTTGACACCAGCGGCTTGGCCGCTCAGTACATCAAGGGCGTTGTTGACTCCTCCCCTTGAGGAGTGGCTGTCCGCCATCTTTATAATAGTGTTCCTGTTTTCAATGGTATCCTTTTGTTCTGTTGGATTTTGCTGTTGTGCATGAGCCAAAGAACTGCAAAAGAGCGCAATGGTAAGGAACGTAAATTCTTTTTTACTCTTTGCCATCTTGTATATCTCTTTATATGGTTGTTAATGAAATTGTAAGGACAAAGTTAAGGCTATGTGGCTAATATTGCAATTGCATATCAATAAATTTGTATAATGTCAGTTGTTTTATTTCAGAATTATAAGAACCACCCTTAAAAGGTAGGACGTCCAAAATTGGCATCAAAAACGAGACCGTTTCGGGGATCTTTAAGTTGTTTGAGAAACCCTCACACGAAGGGAACATCTGCGCTCCGATAATGCACTTTCAATGTAAAAATAAATTTGAACACCTACTTATCCATCCTTGCCATCCTCATATATGTCTTCAATGATATTCGCAAAGTCATAGCCGCTTCCGTCTGTCCATTTTACGCACTGCTGAAGTCGCTTGTCAAACTTCTCCCAAAGTCCGTTTTCGGCAACGTACTGGACGGTCTCGTCAAAGTCGCTTTCCACAGAGTAATAAAAGTCTTCCCACATGGCGCCATACTCGTGGGCTAATTGGAAGACCCATTCCATATACGACACCATCAGTTCTGCAATCGCATTTTTTGACGGCTTGAAGTTCTTGAAGTCTGCCACGGCCTTTCTGCAAACAGAAAAACGTAACTGCGGGTCTCTCCGTCTCACAGGATAAAACTCCTCACGAATGATGGCCTTGTACTCTTCGAGCTTTCCTTCCTCGTCAGGACAGGCATAGTATTCCAAGTATTCCTTGGCTTCCTCTTTGGCGGAATACAGTTCAAGCACCAATCCTATGATTTCATCCTTCGTCATGGACTGAAGCAGTTTCTTTATCGTTGTTTTTGACATGACAATTCTTTTATTATTTGTTTCCTACTTATTGGCTCATTCTTTAGTTACCTTTTCCGAAGTGTTTTGCTCAATTAGCCATGGTTTTTTTCCCCCCCACACACTTGTTGAGCAAACGGAAAGCTGAATGGAAAATGTAACTTACTTACTCAAGTTTCGGATTTAGCAATGGCGGGCTGAAAGCCCAATGGAGCACATAGCCCAGGGCAAGCAAAGCGGCACCCTGGGTATCGCGTGTTGAAGTAGTCGCGCCCTGTAAGGGCAAAAGCTTTAAGACAAAGGGCAGGTGTTGAACAAAAATACATACGATGTTCCACTTTAAGACCGCTAAGTCAGCTATCAAGTAAGAATAACAACATAAAGGGTTAAAGCTTTTGCCCTTACAGG